>Ga0233439_10000325_pt1 | contig 74552 bp, 68 predicted proteins | sample SI_123_September_6_FD_182713 | JGI IMG/M metagenome (GOLD analysis project Ga0233439, IMG submission 182713) | Seawater microbial communities from Saanich Inlet, British Columbia, Canada - SI_123_September2016_100_MG | ecosystem: Environmental > Aquatic > Marine > Inlet | place: Canada: British... | reverse complement strand
TCCATGCTCTGCTTACCAATCTCCAATATACAAGGAGTATAAAGCTGAACGAAAGTAGGCCCGACTTCACGAGCAACAAGAATAGCATTTTTAATTACCTGCTCAACCCGGTTGGGCTTACTGACTGTCAATAAAGCAACATAAGCACAACCCGCTTCACGAGCAATTTCAGGCAATCGAACTTTTTCGAAGTTCTTACCCTTAGGAGCCATTTTGGCTACGAAGCCTTTTTGCATCAATCCACTTTCCTGCCCACCGGTGTTAGCATAGAGCTCATTATCAAAACAAATGGTGGTGAATTTTTCCTGACGGAACCAAGACTGCATGGTCATGTCCAAACCAATATCAACCGTTGCGCCATCACCCGCGAGAACCACAACATCTTTCTCAACATCTGGAAAACGACTCTTCAAAGTTCTTTTCAGTCCAGATGCGACAGCGTTCTGGTTACCAAAAAGGGAATGAATATTATGAACAGCAACATGTGGAAACACCAAGCTGGTACAGCCCGTAGAACCTACAAATACGGTATCTTCAGGAGCCGGCAAACTGGCAAGAATATAGCGAAATGCAATGGATTCAGGACAACCCGCGCACAATGAATGCTGCTCGATCAATTCTGTCGATGAACCAATATCTTTCCATCCACGATCCTGATTGCCATAGGTCGCCGATTCAACCAGCTTGTGGTATTCCGGAGGCATGATGTCCGCAAGGTCTTCGCAGATTTGGATTTTTTCTTTACTCATACAAGTCCCCTTTAAATTTAATTCCCCTTACGGGGAAATAGTCGCAATTAAAATTAAAAAACAACAACGACTCCGTTACCTGGAGTTCTGCGCCGTTTTAATTCCCAAATGAGTTTTAATTTCTTCAACAATGACCTCAGAAGGCATGGTCATACCGCCCGCTACATGTGGCCCACAATAAACTCTTTCATTGTCTGGAATCGTTGATTTAATCTCACGAGCCATCCAACCAGCCACATTGAACTCAGGAACAAAAATATGTTTGGCATGCTTGGTTGCCTGCTTAATCTCTTCATACGGAAAAGGACGAACGGTTTTGATTTTAACCAGCCCTACTTTGATGCCGTCTTCCTCCAACAATCGAATCGCTTCTCGACTCTGGGAAACAGCCGTACCAGAAGTTACAATAAGAATTTCTCGATCTGTGTTTTGCTCATCAATCAAGCCATCCAGAAGCGCAATCGTATGTTTCCTAGATCGCTCAACTGCTGCTTTAATCTCCTGCTGCCAGGAAGCATGGGTTGAATAATTGATGTAATTCGATTTCATTACGAATGGATCGCGCATCATTCGATACGGTGCAATTTCCATATCCATACAGGTCACTGGTGATTCATATGGATTGTAAGGAGTTAAACAAAGTTCCTCTGGCGACAAATTAACCGTATCTTTAGTATGAGTCACGAAAAAGCCATCACAACAAACAGCGATAGGAACATGAACATCAGGCTGTTCCGCAACAATAAAGCCCTTCAAAATGAAGTCATAGAGATCTTGCGCTGTTTCTGCATGCCATACCAGCATCCCTGTTTCTAAAAGATAATGCATTTCCAAAGTGTCAGGCTGAATACTCAAGGGAGAATTGATTCCCCGGCAGGTCACACAAACCTGAATGGGTAATCGAGAACCTGCCCACATTGGGAAATTTTCCATAGCCCGTAATGTTCCCGGACCGGCAGTGGTGGTGAAAACACGGTGACCGCCAAAAGCTGCTCCGGCACATTGACCCATAACCGCAAACTCACTCTCGCCACGGAAATACTCATCCAGATAATCTTCAGCATACAGCTCGCCGATCAATGCAGCCGCTTCACTCTGCGGTGTGATGGGATAAGCGACGGATGTTCCGACGCTTGCACGGCGAATCGCCTCTTTAATCACTTCACTACCTGTCAGGAAATTTGGAGTTTGCTCAGCTTTATAAAATATATCGTTAATGTCTGTGTAGGTTTGGCCTTTTCTATTTTTCTGGCCCAGCTTTACATGCTTTGAAGCAATAACCCTCTTGCCTTTTAAATCGACTTGTTTATTCATATAATTTACTCCCGAATAAAGAGTTTTTGGTGTTATTAAAATTCGGTATTATAAAAGCTCCACCTCCCCTAAAGAGCAGGAAGGTTATAAAATACAAAATCTGTTCTTTTTTCCTTTAAAACTGGACAGCATTAACTTGTACCACTAATGCCTTCAATTTTCAGTTTACGGGTTCAACAACAAAACCAGATCTATCCATCTGAAACTGAGTGAAAGAATTGGCTTGTACCTTAACGCCTTCGCTCTTCAACTTCTTGATAGCTGCAGTGAGCTTTTGGATTTTTTCAAGATCGGCATCGCGAAAAGATAAACATGCATCTTCATGCCCTGCCATAGCACACATAGCCATTGTGTAACAGTTCGTAGAAGCTCGGATCATTTTCAGCGCCAGATTCGCCTGATGGCAATGCACTCCAATAAAAATACAAACATCGATTTTGTTGTGCCAGATCGTCAAATTAGGATGATTCGGATTTATTTCCACCGCAGCATCAATCTTTGGATACTTCGGCCGATAATCCGCCATAGGAATCAATCTCATGGGAACTTCATTAGCCATCTCACGAATAGCCTTGGCCTTTTCTGCGACGTGATCGTTCCATTTCCACAACACCAGCGGGCCTGGAAAAATAGTCGGAACCTTAGCCCCTAATATCTTCCTTGCTGCATGTTCATAAGCCTCTTCCTCGGGTACTATTTTACCTCCAATATGCGCTTCCCCCGGGTCGGGCAATACGTTTCCCATAGTTGCAGCAGCGGGAGGTAAAAATGCCTCCGGCCCAGCTTTGACCTCATAATGGCTCATGCTAATAATCCTTACAGATAAAGTTATTTTTGAAAAAAGAGACTAATAATAAACCAGCCCAAAAACCTTGTCAAACCTTAATAATTAAAATGTTTAGGCCTTTTCCTACATTAGTGTTTTCAGTATATAGCCTCAAACAGGTTAAGCCTACCGCTAAATACCTTGTCAACGACCCCAAACGTCACCAAATCGGGGCCGGACAATTCAATTTAATGCATTAATAACCGTATTTACAAGGGTTGGCGGGCGATTATCCTTAGCAGTCCCTGCATGCGATATCACACCAAGAAGCGGGAGCAATTTCAATGCCCCGTACCCTACGGTTTAAATCTTTTTCTTCAAATCCTCCAATAGAGCTAAATGTTTTTTTTCCTCAACCATCAAATGCGAAAATATAGCTTTAACATCCAGTTTTTTCTCATTTTCAAGCAAGCGACTCAAAATTTCTATGGAACGCTTTTCGGACTCGATTCCATAATCAAGGGCTTCAATGTCACTTTTAAATTTTTGTACTATCTTCGATTCAGATGCGGGAAAAATTTTTCCTTCAAGCTCTTCTCTGACCAGCAAATCCACACGCCTGGGGATTTTTCCTTTACCCGAAATAGCAGGTTTCAAAAACTGGACTTTGGTTTGTAGAGTCTGAATATGATCCCTTTCTTCTTCAGCCAATTTTGAAAACATTTCTTTCACTCTGGGATCAGAAACATTTTTTGCAGCCTTTTCGTAAAAACCGAGACCTGCTTTTTCAATGAACAGACTAATTTCAATGGCATCAACACATTGGAAGGACACACCTCCGGTGTCTTTAAAATCCAAATCAATTTTGGTCTCTTTCACCATGACAACTCCGCAGATATATAGTGCCGATAATCTATCATATCTTTCAAAAATGGCTATCAAGAGAATCCCGCATGACCCTAAAAAATCAAATTTCTCCAATAAAAATAATATGTTATAGTAACTACATAATTTGGATTGGATAGATCCAAAAACAATTGGATAGCTTTTTCCAACCCAAATGAAAACAAGAAAAAACAATGAACAAAATCAAAGTAATCTTATTCTGCCGCAAAATGTACCGACCCGTTAAATTCAGGCGAAGCCTGTGAAATCCGTTGAAATTTTTACTGATGGAGGATGCAAAGGAAACCCGGGCCCTGGAGGTTATGGTTGCATCATCAGAGGGCAAGGCCAAGTACTCGAGCTAAAAGGGTCTGACCCACAAACCACCAACAACATCATGGAAATGACTGCGGCAATAGTTGCCTTAAAAGAACTCAGTCAACCCTATCAAGTTACACTGACCACCGACTCACAGTATCTGGTTAAAGGGATAACAGAATGGATTCATGGCTGGATAAAAAAAGGCTGGATGACTGCTTCAAAGCAACCTGTAAAGAATAAAGAATTGTGGCAGGAACTCTACAGCCTAAGCAAAAAACATAAAATTACCTGGGTATGGGTTAAAGGCCATGCGGGCCACCCTGAGAATGAACGTTGCGACCAATTGGCAAACCAAGCCATGGCTAATATTTAAGGAAAGTTTTCCGATAGTAATAATAGAATCCAATCTAAACGGGGGCTCCTGTGTTTTTAAGCCAAAGACAATTTAATGCTCTTTGCAATAACCGTCTGATAATTCCGCAAATAATTATTCTGGGTTTGTTCTTTTTAATCTCCTCTTGTTCAACCCAAGGCTCCAGTCGAACCACCGATATTTATCCTGAAAAACCTCATAGATACGGAAAAAATCAGGATCATAAATTTGAATACCGAAAAGACCGGCTTCAAACAAAAGAAAAAGAAACTCCAACAGCCGATCTTCAACCCTCCGTTGAATCCATTGCCGACCTAAAAGGTTTTGCGGATGATATGGATCCCGCAACTCTGCAACGAGCTATCGACAACCAATTGGCGGTAATGTTTGAGCAAGACCCGGCATCACCCGTACGGCTTGGGGATTTCACACTCACTCGGGGACGACTCATAGAAACTCTGGAAGCGTTTCAGAAACTTTTACAAAAAAATCTTCCGCAGGAAGAGTTCAACAAAAAAGTTTCAGAAGAGTTTCTACTTTATCGAGTGGGAAAAGGTAAAAACAAAAAAGTCCTCTTTACCGGTTATTATCGACCCGTCATTACAGCAAGCCCTGTTCCAACGCCTCGTTACAGATTTCCTATTTACCAAATGCCTGGAAAAGATTTTCAAATGGTAAGAAAACAGGGAGGCATTCGACTGGTCGGGTCCAACTCTGGAATTAAACAGATCCGCCAAACCAAATCAGGTGAAAACTGGAGAAGTCTGACCCGCGAAGAGATCGACCGAAAAGGCGCACTGGACAACCAAGGGCTGGAAGTTGCCTGGTTGGAAAATGACCTCGAACGTTATTTTTTACACATCCAGGGTTCCGGTGTATTGGAGTTTCCAGACGGAACCCGGCAAGGAGTGCGCTATCAGGGTTCCAACAAATATTCATATAACAGTATTGGCAAAAAGATGATCCGCGATGGCGTGATCACCTCCAGTCAAGGTTCAATGCAGGAAATTAAAAAATACTTCACCAACAATCCACAGAACATTCCTAAATACCTCAATCAAAATAAACGCTATATCTTTTTCTCGCTCAGCGATGAAGGCGCTATAGGTTCAGGAGGAGGAGAATTGGTGGGAGGAAGATCAATCGCCACCGACAAGTCAATCTATCCCGCAGGTGGGCTGGTGTTCGTTAAAATCAGGCAACCGGTGCTAGATAAAAACAACAATATAAAATCCTGGAAACCCATTTCCCGCTTTGTCATTGATCAGGATACGGGAAGCGCCATTCGTGGCAAGGGGCGCGGTGATTTTTATTTTGGAACCGGTAAAGAAGCAGGAGCCAAGGCCGGCCGCTACCACGAGAAGGGCGAAGTCTACTACCTCATCAAGAAAAGCTGATCAAACTTCGTTGAACAAAGACACCAACCGCTTGTCGATAAAATCCATTCTTTCATCTGAAACCCGCAGATGTTCTTTAGTCGGGTCCCCTTTTACTGCAGAATAATCGAGGTTGGCGGGGTTGCGTTTGATCATGCAGGCGAAGGTAATGGTCTCCGGTTTTTCTTCCACTTCCAGATAATCTACCGCACGAATAAACGAATGCCCGGTGGTGGCGATATCATCGACGATCAGCCAATGTGTGTCCGAAGAATAAGCGGGTGCCGGGTTCTGCGCATAGTCCAGCCGCTTTTTAGGCATGATGTGAAACGGCAAATTCATCAGTTGGGAAAGTTGGTGACCAATGCGAATGCCTTGGGTTTCGCACCCTACAACCACATCAAATTTTCCGTGTTTCTTCTGCCAGTCCAGGAGTTTTTTAAGAAGTACTTCGCAATAAGCTTCATTCATAGAATCCGACAATTCTCCATACTCATAGGTATAAGAGGATTTGACGCCAGAACTGAGTGTAAAACTTCCTTTATGAATTATTCTTGAGAACACTTTCTTTAACTCCTAATTAAGTAAACGTTTATATCGTTGTCTTTTACTTTTCCGGCCAGCCGTATTTTCCAACCAGGGGGACAAATTTACAATCGCCAATTTCCTTCTTGCTCAACTTGCCGCCTTTTTTAGTTAAAACAACCAGCTTTTGCTTGTCCGCATCCCCTGCGGGGGCTACCAACCTTCCGCCTTCTCCCAGTTGGTTGATCAGGGCTTCTGGAATTTCCCTGGCTGAAGCCGTGACCATAATTGCGTCAAACGGTGCCTGATCCGGCCAACCATAAGTTCCATCAAACATTTTGAAGACGATATTTGCGTACCCCAATCCCTCAAGAATTTTCTGGGCGGTGCGTGAGAGCGCATTGATACGCTCTATGGTGAAAACCTGCGCGGCCAACTCAGCCACTACCGCAGTCTGATAACCTGACCCGGTGCCAATTTCCAGGACCCGCTCATCCCCCTTCAACCCTAAAGCTTCTGTCATAGCTGCAACAATATAAGGTTGGGAAATTGTCTGGTTTTCTCCGATGGGTAAGGGCGTGTCGCCATAGGCTCGATGCTGCAAAGAATCGAGCGTGAATAAATGACGAGGTACCCGGCTCATAACCTCGAGCAGGCGCAAATCCCTTATGCCGCGATCCCCAAGTTGTTCTTCAACCATTTTTCGACGCTGTCCCGCGTGCGCATGGATCGCGTCAGGGTTCACTCGATTCATAGAGTCTTTTTCAGAAAATGTTTTTATTGAAAAGCAGGTCGCTCTTCAAAATTCAGTTTATGGGATGGATGTTGTCCAGATCTTCAACTTCTCGCCCTGAACCCGGCAACGAGCCAAGATCTGGGTCGGGCAAGGCATCCAACATTTTAGGGTTTTGGTAAAATACCCACTCCCAACGATCTTTCCGCTCATCGTATTTCAGGAGGTATATATTATCGTCGTCGGCTTTGATTTTGAAGTAGCGAGAACCTTCTCCATACCAGCGGTCAATAATCTCTTCCACCTTGTAACGACTGTTACTCAGAACGAAGGCCACCGGTCTTTCATTTAACTTTGAGGATGTGTAACACTCTACCTTTAACATGAGGGCATGTTATGACTTTCAACATGAATTGTAAACTATTTTCTCCACCCTCAGGTCACCTGTAAATCTGGTAAAATTTGTGTCATTCGCTCCGCAGACCGACTCCCCCATTCCGAATCTTTTATTGCTATAATCCTCATTGAATCAAACCTTGCAAAAACCCATTAAAATCATGCCCACGCCGCAGAAAAATAAAATCGAAGAGCACTTACGAGCCCTTATTGGAGAAAGAAATCCTTTCACGGAACCGGGTCATCTGGAAACAGTCCGCAACTATATTGCAACCCAATTTGAAAGTTTCGGACTTTCCGTGACAGAAGATGCAGTCGACTTTGAAGGTAGTCGGTCTTTTAACATTTTGGGCAAAAACACCAAATTAGTAGCAGAATCATTTGTACTTGCCGCCCATTACGACACCAAACCCGGAACCCCAGGTGCCGATGACAATGCCAGCGCTGTTGCAGCACTTTTAGAAATCGCACGCTGCCTTGCAGGGGACTCCTTTCGAAGCCCTATTATTTTTGCCGCTTTCACTTTGGAGGAATATGGGTTTATCGGGTCACACCATTTCATAAAAAGTGCTGGCGCAAGAAATGAAACTTTCAGCGGAATGATTTCTTTGGAAATGTTGGGATACAAAAACACAGAACCTAACTCCCAAACCTATCCCCCTTATGTTGATACTGAAAAATATCCTGATAGAGGCGATTTTATTGCAGTGGTCGGCAACGAGCCCTCGGCTCAGCTTGCCCATAGTCTCGCCACTGACATGAAACAACATGTCCCTTCTTTAAATGTCGAAACTTTAGTGGTTCCCGGAACAGGAGAAAACTTCAGCGAAGTACGACTTAGCGATCATTCTCCCTTTTGGGATGCTGGGATCCCCGCAGTGATGGTTACCGACACAGCATTTTTTCGGAATCCGCATTACCATCAACCCTCTGATACCTACGAAACATTGGATGTGGAGTTCATCCAGGAAAATGCAGAGGCCGTGGCAGAAACTTTAAAAATATTGCTCAACAAATAAACCGCATGAAAAAAAATAAAACCGATAAATCAGCCCCACCTAATAAAACAGAAACCGAACCACCTTCACCAAAGATTAAAAAACGTTCGTTAGCTGCAACTCTTTTTCGCGGCTCGGTTTATTTTGTCTTATTTATCTTTTTATTGCTTGCCGGGGTCGGCATCGTGTTGGAATATTATTTTCCCGCCGAAGAGGTTCGGGTTTTCGCAGAAAAAGAAGGCACCAAACAGCTCAAGCTTCCTCTTTCCATAAAAAAAATTAAATTCAGTCTATTGAGTGGCGTTCGCATTGATGGAGTAACATTGGGCCCCACTTCAAAACCTCTCGCAAGTGTCCAAACTGTGGTGCTGGGTTACGATCTCTCCCAGTTGTTACAAGGCAATCTTGTCATCAATCAGGTTCTTGTCGACCAACCGCAACTAAACGCAATATCAAAAAAAGGGGTGTGGAATTTTCAACCCCTATTGGATCTTAGTGGCCCAAATAAAACCTCCCCTTCAGGCGGCAGCACACCATTACCCATTGCTGAAATTAATCTACAAGAATTTCAAATTCGCAATGCAACTGCAAAGCTGGTCATGGACGACCATCTTTCTGCCCATATAAAAGGGCTCAGCGTGGAAGCCAAGGGGAAGGCCCGCTCAGATGCAATTGATCTGCAATTGAGGGTTTTCATGAAACCTGATCAAACAGCGAATATTTTATTTGACCAACAAAAAGAAAAGTTACACTTCCAATCCCACACCGCTGTAGATTTAAATTTCTCGGCTAAAGATTTAAACAAGCTTAATGTTTCTGGAAGTTTTGGTTTAAATAAAAATCAAATTATATTGGGTGACACTCTACCCTCCCCTGATTTGAAAGGAAGTTTGTCGGCTGAGTTGCAAATCAAACCTGAGCTAATAAACCTGTCTGCATTTTCTCTAACGCTAGACAACAAAAACGAAATTCAACTCTCAACCAAAATAAAAAACTTTTCAACTCACCCGCAAGTCGAATTAAATATTAAAAAAGCTTCTTTCCAACTCACCGATATTCTGAAATGGGGAGCAAAATGGATCCCCCCTCTTTCCGGAAAGGGAACTCTTGAAGCTAAAAACCTAAGCGTTATCGCGCAACTTCCTAACATGAAACCCGAAAGCGTTGTGTTCAATGGAGGCTTGCTTTCCACAAAGAATCTGGACGTGAAGGCTCCTGATTTCCAAATCGAAAAAATGGATTCTTCTCTAAAGATCAATGAGGTCTCTTTAAAAAATGGAAAACCAGTAAAATTTTCCGCAGACTTAAAAGTGCTACTTGGCAAAGGTCAAGCGAAGGGAATCCGCATCCAAAATTTGAAACAATCTTTTAATCTCATAGCGCAAGGGTCTGACCTTTCACAAATAAAAACGAGTTTTAAAACCGAAATCGAATCATTGCACTACAACCATCCCCTTTCGAGTCAAGCCAATCTATCCCTTCACACAGAAGGGTCTTTAAGTGGCAACTGGAAGCAAGGAGATATTAATATAAAAAACATTTCATTTAACTCCGGCGAAATGCTTGAAGGGACTGTCTCCGGGGAAATCAAACAAAAAAAATCTTTTCAACTTCAGCAAAACTTGTCCCTCAATATTGCAGAGGTTCTGAAAATTTTGCCTAAAGAATTTTCAGGAAAAATCCCCGAGATTCAAGGATTGAGCAAAACACAGTTTTCTTTTTCCGGGACCCTGAACCCAAACTTCTTACCCACTAAAGTAAGCGGAAAATCCCAAATCACTCTGGAAAGGTTTTCAGCAAAGCTAGAAGAACCTTTCCTCCAAGTCGATGATTTGAATACCAAGGTCGAGTTCCCTGTGACTTACCTGGCAGAAAAAGGAGTAAAAATTCCCACCTTGACTATAAATGCCAACCTGAAAAACCTTGATGCCTTAAAAAATTGGAAGCTCACTGATTTTTCGGCGGAGTCAAAATTCCTGACTGACTCCTATTATAATCTCAAGCCTGATTTCGGCACACTGCCCATTAAACTGGACTCGCATATCAAACTCGGCAATTTGCATTCCGCCCAACCAGAACTTTCAGTCTCGGATTTCTCAACTAAAGCGCATTTAAAAGGAGACTTGCAATCAAACGATTTTCGCAATGGCCACCTGAATGGAGAGGTTTCATTTAAAAACATAAAGGCGTTGAAGAAATTGCGAGTGGGAGAAGTCGCCTCACAGTTTTCCTTGCAGGTTCATGACAAATCTTTATCACGAATTCGCTTATCGCAAAAAACCAAAATCACCTCCATAAATGAAGACGACCTCAAACTAAACCTGAAAGAATTGGATATTGAATCACTGACTCGCAAAAACTTGCAGAGCGGAAACTTTGATCTCGATAATTTTCTTTTCCGTGCAACCGATTTAATGGCTTTGCAATTAAAGGGAAACGCAAAAAACTGGGGCGAATCTTTTAATCTTGAAAGCACAGTCGACCCATTGCAGCTCGCATCGGTTTGGAAGCAACTTCCTGCAAACATGAAAAAGGACTTTGGGCTAACAGGGGTTGATGGCACTGCTAAGTTTTCTATCAAAGTTCAAGGGAGCTTACCCCCTGCTAAAAACCCCCAATCCGACAAAGATTTAAAACCATTCATGCAGTGGGAAAAAATATTGGCCTCTATCAGCCCGAACAGTCCCCCTCCCATAGAATTAGCGGCACAGTTTCAATTAAAGAATGGCAAAGCAAATCACTTCGAAAAAAAGATTCACTCTGTAAATTTGGATACCCAAATAAAATTTAAAAATAATTCTGCAGAAGCCGCTGGAAACGCTACAGGAAAACTGCTGGATAATAAATTTTTCGAAAAACTCCCATTACAACCCGAATTTAAATTTCAGTACCAACTGAAAAATCTCGACACTCTTATTCTCGCCAAACATCAACTGAACCTAAAAAACAGAGGGGTTCGCCACACGGTTCAAGGAGAACTCGGTGGACTCAAATCTTTTCTAAAAGGTCCACTTAATCCCGAACGGCTTCTAAAAAATATAAACATCTCCTTGAAAAACGAAAACAACCTGAACATAACAGAAGCTATGAAAGCTGAGTTTCTTGAAGATATTAAAGCAACGGGAGAAATGTCTTCCAGTTTCGAGATAAATCAGGCTGCCGGGAAAAATATAAATCTGCAAGGCCGAATCGGATTCAACCAATTTACCGCTGAAACCCCTACAGGGATGGCGCTGAAAAATTTGACTGGAAACTTCCCATTCAGCAAATCTTTTTCATTAGATAAAGACGTCATCCCCCAAGAATCTTTTTCCCCTTCGAAAAAAAGTTTTTTCAAGCAGTTGAGGGATTTTTCACGTTACAAAAACAATATCCAAGTGGACTCCCTGGAGGTGGCAGGCCAGCGGATTGCCAATATTGGAATGGACATGGTGTTCAAGGATAATCGGCTCACAGCAGATAAGTTTATGTTGGATGTTCTAGGTGGAACGGTGGGTGGAAACTTTTCTTTTGAACAAACGGAAAAGGGGCCCACTCTGAAGTTTGTCACAGAGTTCGCCAAAATAGATTCCTCCCGTTTATTGCCAAAGACCCAGGAACAAAACATCGATTCAAAAATTGATGGCAATATGGAAATGGCAATTCAGGTAGATGCTGCTGATGTTTCTCTGGACGAATTACTATTAAAAATCGCTATAACAAGAATCGGTACAAAAACCCTCGATCGATTGCTTCTTTTTATTGATCCCGAGGAAAGTAAACCGGCCATTGTAGATACCCGGGCAAAACTCAAACTTGCCGCACCGCATCGTGTGCTGATATCTATTGAAAATGGCAATTTGAATTTGGAAGCCTGGTTGAAAAGTGACTTGTTTGGAATTATAAAAGCACCGGAATTAAAGAGAATTCCTGTGGCAGGATTAAAACAATTTGAGGCGATCAATGAGCAATTGCAATCACTTCAAGCAACACTAAAGATATTAAATATTATTGCAGCCAATAGAATTTTATTCGAAAACCAGGAGATGGTTTTCAAAAACTAACTGACTACCGGCGATCCCTTCCTCTCTGTCCACCACCCTGGTTACCTCTGTTTTGCCCGTCTTGTTGTCGTTGTTGGCGTTGACCTTGAACATTGCCCTGCCCACCCTGTCTCTGCTGACGTTGACCGCGAACATTGCCTTGTCCACCCTGTCTCTGCTGGCGTTGCCCGCGAACATTTCCCTGTCCATCCTGTCTCTGCTGACGTTGCCCCTGAGCGTTTTCTCTCCGGTTTTGACGCTGGCCCTGAGCATTTTCGCGACGACCTTGTCGTGCATCTTTTCGACCTTGACGGTTTTCTTTAACATTTTCCTTTCGGTTCTGGCGTCGATCCTGCTTTGCATCTTTTCGACTCTGACGGTTTTCTTTAACATCTTCGCGCCTGTCTTGCCGTTGCTCCTGTTTGCCCTCGCGACGTTCCTGACGGTTCTCTTGAATATTTTCTCGTCTATCCTGTCGTTGCTCCTGTCGTCCTTCCCGACGTTCCTGGCGATTTTCCTTAACGTCTTCTCTTCTGTCTTGACGACGGTCTTGTCTTGCATCCTGACGTTCCTGGCGATTTTCCTGAACGTCTTCACGCCTTTCCTGTCTCTGCTCCTGGAAATTTTCCCGTCTTTCTTCTCGCTTTTGTTGAATTTCTTCTCGACGCTTTTGCTGTTCTTCCTGCCTTTGCTTGCGCCTTTCTTCAAAAGCTTCTCTTCGACTTTCTTCTGTGTCTTCGAGTGCAATCTGGCTCCAACCCACATCCGCATTTAGCCCGGCAAAAAGTATTGCCAACAATAAAATCCATTTACAGGCTTTCATAAATCCTACTTTCCTTTAGAGAAATACTATTTAGAGGATTGTTTGTTTAGCTGACTCATAACCGTTTCGGTTTCCGCTTCCACTTCTTCACGCTTCCGCCATTCCCACACCTTTAAATGCGCTCCCATGTAATAGGTATGGTCGAGCAATGATTCTCCATCCATAACACCCCAGCGCCCATCTTCAACCTCGGTCAAGGCTTCGTAAATTGGATTTTCTACTGATGTAAAAAGTAACTCCATATCGGGAGGGGTAATTTTTTTTTCCAGCAATATTTTTACTGAAGAGTCGTCAATTTCATAATCTGGCTGGATATCTTTTAAGGCTTCTTCTTTTGATTTTCCACCCTGAGTCGCCTCCTGCAATTTTTCTTCAATAGCTTTATTGCGTTTCGCGAAAGGGTAATGAGTAAAACTCAGGCTTTTGCCAATATGAAAATCCAAATCTGGAAAATAGAGGTAGGACCAATCTTCAAAATCTACTTCTACCCCATCAGATATCTCCAGGCTTTTAGCTTTTTCAGGGGACTCAACAAGCATCTGATTATATGTTTTCACGAAATCCTTCATACTTTCAAATACCACTGCGTGAAAAAAGGAATTCATTCGATACCAGTTATTTGTGGAGTTTTGACTATTCATTAATTTTCTAAGCATCAACATCAGCGTCTCTGCATCAGCAAATTGATGAGAAATAGGAAAAACTGTTTTCAGGTATTGAGATAGTTTTTCACTTTCAGAAGAATCTATATTTTCCTGCAACTGGTTTTTGGTGTATTCCAAAGAGTGCTTAACCAAATTTGCATGGTTCAACTTGCGTTGGTAGTCCATATACTGTTTCAATTCATCATTTTCACTCTCTTTGGAGTTTGCAGGTTTGTTCTGGGTAATGTCTAACGCAAAAGCTAACATATAAGGTTCTCTTCCAAATTGTTTTTGAAGGCACGTTTATAGGGAATACCCCACCCGCCTGCCATGGGCCGTTAATTTAAATATAATGAATAGATTATAAGATAATTTAAAATCTCTTCCCTGTCAAACGAGAGCTACAGTCCCCTGGGTATGTTTCAATATCTATCAATGGCAAACAAAAGTTATCTCAACATGAAATGGGCCATTGCTAAATTCGCACCGGGCGTAGCCCGGAGGTTGACAAGGATGGTGGGGTCTGATAGCGTAAATCCTATTGTTTTGACTATTTAAAAATCTTTTTTGGATGCAAAAAACGTATGCCTTGGGATGATTTACACGAATCTAAAGAGCCTGATGACAGGTTTAAAAATAGAGGTGGTCAAGGAGGTGGAGGTCAAGGTGGAGGACCGCCAAAACCGCCTTTCGAAATTCCGCAAATAAAAATTCCGCAATTCAAACCTTCCATGATTGTGGGAATCATTCTACTTTTACTCGTAGTCTGGATTATTCCCGGCACGTTCTACTTTGTAGAACCCGATGAAGAAGGTGTGGTGACTCGATTTGGAAAATTCAGCCGAACCACCTCACCCGGATTGCATTTTAAATTTCCTTCACCGATAGAGCATGCTGCCACTCCAAAAATCACACAGATCAGACGTGCTGAAATTGGATTCCGAGCCGCACAGGGAAGACCCACGCAAAGGGTACCGGCAGAGTCATTAATGCTTACCGGTGATCAGAACATCATCGACATAAATTTGGTTGTTCAGTATCGGATTATGGACTCGGTGCAATTCCTGTTCAATGTGCGTCGTCCCCATAAGCTGATTCGCGATTCAGCAGAAACTGTTATTCGTGGAATCACGGGTAGCAAAAAAATTGACGAAGCCCTGACAACAGGTAAAGCTGAAATCCAAGTCTTGGCGAAAGACCAGATTCAGGCGCTCCTCGATCATTACAAGTCGGGCCTGCAGGTAGTAACCATTCAGCTTCAAGACGTGCATCCGCCGGAGCAAGTGGCAGACTCGTTCAAAGATGTTGTTCGCGCCCGGGAAGACAAAGAAAGAATGATCAACGAAGCCCAGGGTTATCGTAATGCAGTCATTCCTGAAGCTCGCGGACAGGCTGCACAAATTGTCCGGGTTGCTGAAGGTTATCGCGAAGAAAAGATAAAAAGAGCTGAGGGTGATGCCAAACGTTTTCTTCAGCAGTATCAGGAATACAAAAAGGCTCCTGACATCACGCGGAAAAGAATTTATCTGGAAACCATGGAAGAAATCCTTCCAAGCATCAAAAAATTCGTCGTGGAAAAAAATAGCGGTAATGGCGTACTGCCAATCCTTCCGTTGGGTGGAAACTCTATTTTGGGAGGAAATAATAAATAATCATGAAACAAAATACTTTCATTATTGCAGCCGTTATCGCCATCGTCGTTCTTTCGTCATCTATGTTTACGGTACACATGACGCAAAGCGTCATTGTGCTCGAACTACAGAAACCTAAAGAAACGATTACCGAGCCGGGACTTTATTTCAAAATTCCTTTTTTTCAGCGGGTTAAATATTTCTCCAACCAGTTGTTGGATAACGATTCCTCTCCAGCTGAAGTTATCACCAAAGATAAGAAAAATTTATTGATCGATAATTTCACCATGTTCCGCATTGTCGATCCCCTGAAATTTCTGGAAACGGTTCGCGGCGAGCAGGGTGCCCGGGCGCGGCTTGACGATATTATTTATTCCGAATTACGAGTGGAAATTGGTAACCATGACCTAATCGATATCGTCACCGAAACACGAAACGCCATTATGGCAAAAGTAACCAAAGAGACTAATACTAAGGCCGCTGAATATGGTCTGGAAGTAGTAGAAGTAAGAATTAAACGCACTGACTTGCCCCCTGAAATCGCTAACTCCATCTTCAATCGAATGCGTACAGAACGTGAAAGGATTGCTATGGAATACCGTTCTGAGGGCAAAGAAGAGGCAACCAAGATCCGCGCTGAAACGGACAAAGAAAAAACCATTCTCGTTGCAGAAGCCTATAAGCAGGAGCAGGCTATTCGCGGTGAAGGCGATGGTTTGTCGACCAAAATCTATGCGGATGCTTTCAATAAAGACCCCAAATTCTACTCCTTTATGAGGTCTATGGAAGCTTATAAAAAGTCGTTGAAAAGCGACACCACTCTCCTAATGTCTGAGGATTCCGATTTTCTGGGATTTCTTAATAAGTCTAAATAATACCCCCAAACGGGGGTAGCAAAAAAAATGAGAACCTCTTATTATAGCGGTAGGAACCTTTCTCTTTTTCTATAAGGTCACATGAGAATACTCATTGTTGGAGCGGGAATAGTCGGGTTCAACCTTGCCCAGGAACTATCCCACGAAGGCCACGATGTAGCCATCGTGGATATGGATCTGGACCGCACACGACGGATCTCGGATACGCTTGATGTAATGGCCGTTCATGGTAACGCATGCCTGCCCAGCGTATTGGTAAAAGCTGGCATCAAGTCCACCGAAATGTTGATTGCCGTTACCGAAAAAGATGAGATCAACCTGCTAGCCTGCTTTCTTGCTTCTCGTTTTGAAGTGCCCAACCGATTCGCCCGACTGCGTGACATGGAATTTACCACCAACGGCGCCGTCCTTTCTCCGCAAGATTTATTTATCGATCAGGCGATCAACCCGCCGCAGATTATGGTCGAAACCATTCTGAAGTTTCTTGACACCCCGGGGGTTCTTAACGTCGCTGAATTCGCTGATGGAGAAGTCCTTTTACGCGAATTTGATGTCCCAGAAAATGCTCCCATCTCCGGGAAATCGATTCAGGACATTCGCGCCATCACGCTGTTGGATTCATTCTTTATCGTAGCCATCGTTCGCAATGGGGAGTTAGTAATCCCTAAAGATGAAGATATCATTCATGCTGGCGATAAGTTTTACACGCTGGTCGATAAAGAGTTTTTACCTTTTCTACTTCCCATGTTGAATAAAACCATGGATGAAGTTCAGAAAGTAATTATTTATGGCGCCACCCCCATGGCAATTCACCTGGCAAAAGCTATGGAGGAGGGAACTCGCGATGTGCGCATCATTGAACCATCCCGAGAATTGGCCCACGTTGCGGCAGATGTTCTAAAAAGAACCGTGGTCATGCATGGCAGCGGAACAGATATGGACCTGTTTAATGAAATTAACATGAAGGAAGCGGATTTCTTTCTGGCCCTTTCTGACGATGACGAAAATAATATCCTCTCTGCTTTATTGGCTAAAAAATATGGTGCGAAACGGGCTCTGGTTATTACTAACGACCCGGAGTATCTGCCCATTCTTGACTCCATTGGAATGGACATCACCATCAACCCACGCCTGATAACTGTCAGTGCCATATTGAAACATCTGCGAAAAGGGCGGGTGATGTCGGTATTCAAATTGATTGAAGATGCCGAGGTCATGGAAATTGGAGTGGAACCGGACTCCTCTATCGTCGACAAACAAATTTCAAAGATTAAGTTTCCCAAGGAAGCCATTATTGGGGCCATTCTCAGAAAAGGAGATATGCTAATTCCAAATGATGAAATCATTCTGGAAGCCGGTGACTCGGTCATTCTGGTTGCCCTGCCCGGGGCCATTGAAAAAATTGAAAAACTCTTTGACCGCAAGCGCTCCTTTCTCCCCTTCCGATGAATATCCAGGCAATATTAAATGTTGTTGGGGTACTGTTAATTTTACTTTCCGGCCTTCTTCTGGCTCCACTGGGCGTTTCTATGTATTACGACCACCCGGCCTTGGAAGGTTATATTTCGGAAACCTCTGCATTCAGCCTGACCTTTGGCTTTGGTCTTATAACGGGTCTTTTGTTCTGGAAGTTATTCCCATCCGGCATTGAAAAACTGCGCGACCGGGAGGGTTTTGCGATCGTCGCTTCATCATGGATGGCGATGTCTGCTTTTGGAGCTCTCCCCCTTTACCTGACAGGAATCTGCCCCAGCTACATCGATGCTTTGTTCGAAAGCACTAGTGGATTTACCACCACCGGCGCCTCTATCCTTATCGATATTGATGTAGTACCGCATGGGCTGCTTTTTTGGAGAAATCTGATGCAATGGGTGGGAGGGATGGGAATCATCCTGCTTTCTCTGGCCATTTTCCCGATGCTGGGCATCGGTAGTTTCCATTTATTTAAGGCAGAAATCCCGGGTGGCTCCACCGTCGAACAAATGCAACCCAGACTGGCCGAAACCGCAAAAATTCTATGGAAAACCTATCTCGCTCTAACTCTCATTGAAATTATTGCCCTACGTATTGGGGGACTGGATTTATTCGATGCCGTCTGCCATACCTTTTCTACTGTCGCCACCGGTGGGTTTTCACCGCACAATGGCAGCGTGGGAGTTTTCAATAATATTTATATTGAGGGAATCATAATTGTTTTCATGTTTTTTGGTGGAATCAACTTTGCTTTGCACTCTCAAATTGTGAGAGGAAATTTCAGCGGTGTATTCAAAAACCCGGAGTTTCGTGCCTATTGTTCCATGCTGGTTATAGGAATTCTTCTGGTTACCTGGGGGCTAACCCGGGTATCGCCAGAGGGTGATGCTGGAGAAGCATTCAGAAGCGCTGCATTTACAGTGGTGTCCATACAAACAACCACCGGATTTGTAACTGACGATTTCAACATATGGCCTGAGTATTTAAAACTATTGGTGTTGGGCATCATGATGATAGGCGGTTGCTCCGGTTCCACCAGTGGGTCTTTCAAAGTAATTAGGTTTATTATCCTGATAAAAATTATTTTAAGAGAACTTACTAAACTGGTCCATCCTCGGGCTATTTTCCACGTAAAAGTAGGCGATAAAACCATCGATCCGGACGATCTCTCCAATGTAGCCGCATTGACATTCTTATTTCTTGGGATTTCCGCACTCAGCGCGATGATGCTTTCATTCATGGGAGTTGATTTGACCACCGCAATATCTGCATCCATCGCTTCCCTGTTCAATATTGGCCCTGGATTGGGAGCTGTTGGTGCGATGGGCAATTATGCTTCTATCCCCGCAATGGGCAAGGGAATTCTCATAACCTGCATGTTATTAGGAAGGTTAGAAATTTATGGCATAATTCTTCTTTTATTGCCCATAGCCTGGCGCAAATAAGATTTGATTTTGCAAAAACAATAAATTAAAATTTCGTGTTCCCAGACAGAGCCCTTTTGGGAAAAAGGGTAATTTTTTTTCGCAATAAACATCACTCACTTGCTGGAATCTTTCGAACATAATTTTATTTATCAGGAAGATTATTAGAAACTCCAATGACACCCCTGATTTTCTAAGGAAATATAAAGAATGGAAACAAATCCTCTAAAAATTACCGAATTAGTACTTAGAGATGCCCATCAGTCGCTGCTTGCAACGCGAATGAAAACAGAAGATATGCTACCCATTGCAGAAAAGCTGGATCAAGTGGGTTATTTCTCTATGGAAATGTGGGGCGGCGCAACCTTTGATACCTGCATCCGTTTTTTAAATGAAGACCCCTGGGAAAGAGCTCGGGAACTCAAAAAGAGAATGCCCAAAACTCCCTTCCAGATGTTATTGCGAGGGCAAAATGCGGTAGGCTATCGGCATTATGCGGACGATGTTGTTGAGCGGTTTGTAAAACAATCGGTAGAAGTAGGTATAAATATCTTCAGAATCTTCGATGCACTCAATGATTTCCGAAATATTGAAACCGCAGTAAACACGGTCAAAAAATGTGGAGAAACGGTGGAAGGCTGCATAAGCTACACTGTCAGCCCTGTCCATAATATGGACCTATACATCAAGATGGGCAAAGACCTGGAAAACATGGGATCAGATATCCTTTGTATTAAAGATATGGCTGGGCTTTTGACGCCAGATGTGACCTCCACACTCATCACCGAGTTGAAAAAAAATGTAAAGCTTCCCATTCATCTGCACACACACGCAACAACTGGCCTGGTAGGAATGAACATGCAATGCGCAATCGATGCAGGAGTCGACATGGTTGACACTGCCATTTCTACCTTGTCTATGGGAACCTCTCACTATGCAACCGAATGTATTGTAGCTGCATTAAAGGGAACTCCACGAGATACCGGATTGGACCTAAACCTACTCGAAGAAATAAATGACTACTTTAAAGAAGTAAAAAAGCATTATTCCGAGTTTGAAAGTGACTTTAAGGGTGTTGATATTAATATCCTAAAATCCCAAATACCCGGCGGTATGATTTCCAATATGGAAAATCAATTGAAAGAACAAAATGCGCTGGACAAACTGGAGGAAGTGCTGAAGGAAGTTCCGCGTGTCAGAAAAGATATGGGCTACCCGCCTTTAGTCACCCCCACAAGCCAGATTGTAGGGTCGCAAGCTACTCTTAATGTTCTGACCGGTGAGCGCTACAAAATAATCACCAAAGAAACACGGCAATGCGTTATGGGCAATTATGGTAAATTGCCTGCACCCATTGATGCAGAGCTTCTCGCAAAAGTTGCAGGTGATAAAAAGATTACCGATTGCCGGCCCGCAGACTTGCTTGAACCCGAATGGGAGGGTGTTTGCAAAGAACTCGGTGACAAATACACTAGTGAGGAAGATAGGTTAACCTATGCCCTTTTTCAAAAAGTAGCTTTAAAGTTCTTTGAAACCCGAGGACAACCCCTACCTGCCAGCAAACCAGCAGCAGCAAAAGCAGCTCCTGCAAACACACCAGCGAGCCCAGCTTCGGCGGCACCTCAAGGTGGCTCATCAATCTATCAGGTTCGGGTTAATGGAAAAGATTTCACCGTTGAAGTGGCAATGGGAGGATCAGGCACAATGGCTCCCGCGCCTGTTGCTTCTGCACCTGCAGCAGCACCTGCTCCAGCGAGCAGCGGCGGCGGTTCTCCTCTCACAGCACCCTTGCCAGGATCTATTTTCGCGCTGAAATGCAACGTCGGCGATTCGGTCAATGAAGGCGATACCGTTTTGGTCATGGAATCAATGAAAATGGAAAGTGAAGTTAAAGCCCATCAGTCTGGAACCATTCAATCCATTCTTGTAAAAGAAGGTGATAACGTTCAGACCGGCGATCAACTGGTAACCATAGGATAATGGAATTTAGTTTCAGTTCATCTGCATCAAAAATAATTCATAGCACCGGATTTTTTAGTCTGGCCGTAGGCGATATTGTGATGCTGGGCGTTGCCTGTGTTTTGATCTACCTCGCCATCTGGAAAAAATTCGAACCTCTTTTACTTCTCCCCATAGGTTTCGGCTGCCTTCTCGCAAACATTCCCATGAGCTTGATGGCAAGCACCGATACCGGTGGTCTGCTAAATTTTTTCTACCAGGGTGTCAAACACGAAATTCTACCTCCGCTGATTTTTATGGGGGTGGGAGCCTTGACCGATTTTGGCCCCTTGCTGGCTAACCCTGCAACTCTACTTTTAGGCGCGGCGGCGCAAATTGGCGTATACATAACTCTGATTGGGGCTGTGGTCCTCGGATTCAATATGCAGGAAGCAAGTGCAATCGGGATCATTGGTGGAGCCGATGGGCCCACATCCATTTTTATAGCCAGTAAGCTGGCACCTCATTTACTAGCACCCATAGCCGTTGCCGCTTATTCCTACATGTCTTTGGTTCCCTTGATTCAGCCGCCGATTATGAAGCTGCTCACCACTGAAGAAGAGCGCAAGATCAAGATGGAACAGTTGAAACCGATCTCGCAAACAGTAAAAATTATTTTTCCGGTGATCGTGACTATTGTTTGTTGTCTCCTGTTACCTGGAGTAACTCCGCTTCTTGGAATGCTGATGCTTGGCAATCTGTTCCGCGAATCGGGAGTGACCGCTCGCCTCCATGAAACTACGGAAACTCATTTGATCAATATTGTCACAATTCTTCTTGCTCTCGCAGTGGGCTCATCCATGACTGCTGAATCCTTTTTGCGAGTCGAGACATTAAAAATTATCGTATTGGGTTTGTTGGCTTTTTCATTTGCTACGGCAGGCGGTTTGATGTTTGGGAAACTCATGTGCAAAATGTCAGGCGGAAAGGTGAATCCTTTAATCGGTTCCGCAGGAGTATCTGCCGTTCCCATGGCCGCCCGCGTATCACAAAAAGTGGGGGCAGATACAGACCCTACCAACTTTTTACTGATGCATGCGATGGGCCCCAATGTAGCAGGGGTAATTGGCAGTGCGGTTGCCGCAGGAGTGTTTATTTCTCTCTTTGGGGATGTCGGCGGAGCGATTGATACACACGCGGCTTTGGCACCTATAATCGGAAATCCAGAACCGGGCATGCAAGCACTAGCCACGGTGGTTGAAGCCGTTAAACAATAAAGGGAAAATAATGGAAGCCAGTATTTCAGCAGCCTTGAATGTTTCCATCCTAGCGATGGGTGTTATTTTTGTGGTGCTGGTCATTCTTATATTCACCATTAAATTACTGGTGAAGCTCATACCCTACGAGGCACCTCCAGCACCTCCAGCAAGGTCTGTCTCCGCTTCCAGCCCATCATCAGGCCAGGACGATCAGGTCGCCGCAATTACCGCTACTCTGGCAGCGCATATGGGCAAACGACCTGACGAATTCAGAATCGTCAACATACAATCTCATTAATCAGCCGAGCTCCAACGCTCTCTTTTCTTATTTGCTTTCGTCTGCAGGGGATGTAGATGGGTTATCAATTTTAGGTAAGGATTCGAGAATTTCAACAGGGGCTTGAAGAAAGCCCTGAAAAATACCCACCACTTTTTTACCTAAAGAAGTAAAAGGAATGGATGAAACTTCCGGGTCATCAAAATCTCCTTGAACCTTGTAGTAAGTCTTCAAGAAACTTTTTTCATCTCCCCCTGTTATAATTTTTCCTAAAACAGGGATTTTAGTCAGGAACCTATCAAGTTGAGCAAGAGGCGCCACTCCAACGACTGCGTCCATTTGATTTTTTTTAAGATCGAAAGTCCCAACCATGGACGTTCGACGACCATTTGTTTCTAAAATAAAATTTTCTGTTTCAAAAATTCCATTCTTTGGAATGAAATCACCGGATATCTGTCTGAATGAAGAACTGTTGCTCTTCTTCGGTGGCAAGGCGCCTGGTACTGAACCGAAAAGCTTGTTGACTCCATACTTGATTTTTTCCTGATCCATCATGCCAGACTGAATATCCAGAGAAATTTTTCCTGACATGGATTTGGAAATTTCTGACCAATCTTTACCTGTTCCTTTAAGATTGGCCTCAATTTGTTTCACGTCTCCGCTCAAGCCATCTTTAAACACATCACCAAAAAGGCTGAAAACATTTTCTGTTTTTATGTTTTTTGCTTTTACTCTGCCCTCAAAGGTACTAATTCCTTTTTCATCAATGGTTAATTTTCCGGAATTCTCAACCAATGGATTGGCACCCACATTCCAGTCTGAGAATTTCAGTTCTCTATCTTTTAACGAAATTTTCCCAGTAACATTATTTAAACGCATCAATTTGATATTAAATTGCTCAACCTCAAAATGAATTTCTCCTTTGCCATTCTTAAAAAAGTCTGCTTGGGTAATCAAATCTACCATCTTGGTGTCTTTATCCTGAGAGTTCGACAATAATTCATTGATGTCGATTTTTTCACCCGAAATCATCAACTCAAGATTTGGAGCATCCCCTCGCTGATATACTCCATTGAAATCCACCTTGCTGTGTTCGGAAGCAACACTGGCAGAACGAATATCAAACCTGTTATTTTTGAATCCCAGCTTGGCATTGAGAAGCAGGTCTGATGATAATTTTTCAGGCCTGATTCTCATATTTATTAAATCCATTTTACCTTCAAAACGGGAATCTTCTATTTGGTTCAGATTTCCATTTCCAGCAATATTAAAATTCAACGATCCTTCAGCAGTCCATGATTCAGAAAAATTTTGTGAGGAATAAGCTTTAAATTCTTCCGACACCAACTGGACTGAATAGTTCGGGTTATCTAAATCTGGAATAAGCATTGATCCTGAAACTTTATTCCCTCCTAATTCATAGACCCAGTTTTTTATATTCAGCCCCTCTTTTTCAGTGAGCGAGCCTTCCGCTTTAAATCGGTTTAGAGCGTTTTCTTTTTTCTCGACCAAGCCAGAAATTTTGTATCCGGCTCTTGTCAAATCTGCCTGCTGCTCAAATTTGAAATTTTCAGGAGTGCCATTTATGCTCATGGAAATATGTGCCGGACCAGAAAATTTAAAATCACTGAAAACTGGAATATCTTTCATGTCTTCATTCAGAAATTCAGGAAGATTCAAACGCAAAGAAAAATCAGGATTGGAAACATCTCTGCGATCAATTTCGCCCTCCAGATGTAAAGAGGAGTCGCCGTAACGACCCATAACATTTTCCAGCCGAATTTTTTCATCATCATAAGAAATATTTCCATTCAACCTGGTCATGGCCTGCAATCTATCGTGGTACTTCATCGCAAGATTTTTTAACTCAATTTTTCCCCACTCTTTTTCCGTCTCTGGTTTTTCGGGGTTTTCCTCAAAACGATAGTTAATAAGCACGCTTCCAGAGGTAAAGTCGAGCCCCTCCTGCAATACCAATAGCGCATCTTTGGAATCTTCTTCTATCATCCAATGCAAATCGCTGGCATCCAAATGATATAGGGCTGTTGCCCTTTCCATTGGTTCCCCATTGCTCAAACCCAATTCCCCGTTCAAGTCGGTAAACTTACTGTTTGAAAAGTTTCCTGAAAGATTTTTATATTGCAGAATTCTTATCCACGGCTCACTCTTTCTTTGAGCCACCTCTGGGGTGTGGGTATAAATTATTTTCCCATTCAGGTTTTCAATTCTAGGCTCAAAATCTTTTTCATCCAACGATACAGACTGAAAATCGATTTCCCCTGCTATCGCCAGCTTGTCAAAATCTTCGAGTGGCCCTTTCACATTCAGTCTGACATTTGCCGAGCCTTTAAAGTCGGAGTAAACAGATAAAGCATCATGAATAGGGTGTCCTTTAAATGCCGATTTAAGGGTGCGGTGGAACTGTGCTATTTCTACTGTATTTTCCAGGGACAGGTCTGCAACAGGTCGGGTCATAAAATTTTCTATAGAGCCCTGCAAGTTAGTTAATGGCTGTTTTTCGTAGCGAGCCTTTTGGATATGAAAGCTGCTGTTACCTTTATCGACCTTAAAGGTTCCTGTTACTTTTTGAAGCGGAGGAAGTGGACTTTGCCAGTCTACTTTTCTCATCTCAACTTCACCGGTAATCTTTGCCCGGTTTTCGGGTTTAGATATTTCCCGCAGTTGTTTGACTGTTCCATTAAATTTAAACGAATTTAATTTTACTGATCCATTCTTAAAGGTTTTCTGAATTACCGCGTGGTAATCCTCAGGAAAAATATTCAGAGGAAGGTAATCAATGCTTTTGTTAATCTGGAAAGCATCCGTTTTCATATCTATTTGAACCACAGGGTCCTTTGAAAATATCTCCTTTAAAGAACCACTTGCGTTAAATTTAAAAGGCCCGGATTCTGTCTTTAGTTCTTCAATGTTTATTGAATCTTTATCCATTGAAATTTTATATTGAAGTCCTCCCCGGTGCGGAACGCTCGCATCCCTTAGCACCGCCCTCTCCTGCCTGGCATCCGAGGAATATTTCAAAACCCCTTCAGTTTTAAGAGCACCTCCTAAATTCCCAGAAAAACTTGAATCAATGGACAACCAACTATCGCTGGGAGTTTTAGCTAAAACCTTTTTTAAATAGGGCTGAAACTTTGAAACATTCAATGGGTTTAAATGAATATCGCCATCGATTGAAATTCCTGTGAACCCTTTATCTTCAGAGAAATTATCAAAAGCACCGGACACCTGGAACGAAGTCGACGATCCCGAGTTGGGTATTTCACCTTTTAAGGCAAACTGGAAGGGGGATTTTAAAAGGCTTTTTCTGATGGAAAAATGGATATGATCCATCTCCAAAGGAAGGGGCTTGCCCTTGGGTTGATCTAGATAATCAAGAAAATGTATGGAACCATCTTCCACCATTACCTGATTCATCAAGCTCACCTTGAGAACTTTAAATAATTGACTGTCTGCGGGCTTTGATATCCATTTTTGGATATCGCCTAAACTAAATTGCCCCGAAGCATTTCGAACAACCCTGAGTGATGATCCCTGAACTATGATTTGTTTAACTTCAACCCTTTTCTCTAAGAGCGGAAGAAGTTTTACAACGACCCATACACTACGCGCTGTTAGTTCCGGTTCTGAATCCCAACGTGATTTGACAGAAACGTCTTTCAGGAGAATGCTCAGACCGCGAACAATATCCATCTCAGCATTGCCAATGGAAACTTCGCGACCTGTCAATTCCTGCATTTTTTCTATTGCAAGGTTTTTGACTTCGCCCAGATTTCGAAGCTGATAATAAGCCAGGGAAAAAATGGAAAAAACACCGATGAACAAAACAAAGAAGGAATAAAAAATTACCCTTTTTTTTGAAATCGGCATATAGAGGATGGATGAAAAAGGTTACAATAACCTGACTTTGTTCTGTAGAGGAGGAACAAGGTCAAAAGTTAAAAATCACAATGGGGTCGTCGCCTTGTTTTGGCCACATAAACCCATTGTTTTCATAAAGTTATAGATCATTTAGAGTCCTGCGTCCAGAAAATTCCAACTCTCTAACGATCTTCTAAAATAGGCGATACATTTCACACGCATATGAATTCTTTCGACAGCTCTACCATTTTTGGACTCAACCCTGTTTTCGAAGCTCTTAAAGCTCGAAAGCGTCGTTGCTATAAGCTCATTATTGAACAGGGGAAATCCCAACCGCGACTGAACCTTTTGATTGAATTGGCTCGTGAAAGCAAAGTGCCTATTGAAACAATTCATAAAACTGCTTTTCAAAAAAAATACCGCGCCCACAATCATCAGGGAGTGGTAGGGGTTTTTGCAGTCATCCCAACTCTTGAGCTTAAAGAATTAATCGAACAAGCTTTCCAAAAAACTCGTTTGCCAATTCTGGTGGCGCTAGACAGTGTTCAAGATCCGCAAAACCTGGGAGCCATTATTCGCTCAGCAGAAACATTGGGGATTCAAGGAATGGTCCTTCCTAAAAATCGTAGTTCGCCTCTGAACGAAACGGTAGCAAAATGTTCTTCGGGTGCGATCGAACATCTTCCAATTTCCTGGGTCACAAACTTGACTCGCGGGATAGAGGAACTCAAAGAAGCCGGGTTTTGGATTGCCGGAGTGCTTCCAGATGGCGATACTCAATGCCATCAATTCAAATTTGATACACCAATGGTTTTGGTAATAGGAGGAGAAGAAAAAGGCATTCGGCCCTTATTGAAAAAGTCCTGCGACGTTACCCTGAAAATACCCATGGAAGGTGCTCTGGGTTCTCTCAATGCATCAGCGGCAGCCGCAGTGCTGTTTTACGAGACATTGCGACAAAAAAATTCAAAAGATTAGAGCGCGCCTTGGATCCTAATTGGGAACTATCGAATCCTTAGATTCGATTATAGGATCGCATTCGACGCATAGCGGCTTTTCTTTTCTTCTTAGCTTCCTTCTGCTTGCGCTTCTTCTTAACGGAGGGCTTTTCGTAAAAACGACGGCGTTTCAACTCTTTTAGCAACCCTTCTTTGGTCATTTGTCTCTTAAGGACTTTTAACGCTTTTTCAACCTGATTTTGGTAAACTGTTACTTCCAAAAACTTTTACCTCCTAGTTAAAGGAATGGAGCAAATTCCGTTATGAGGGAAATTTTGAACAACTAACGCTTCCCCACAAAAAACAGACATCTGTCTGCATCCCGTCTTGGCATGAAGCTAGGAATTATCAACAAAAATACCCATAAAGTCAATAGCTGAAAATGATGACCCAAAACTCTATCACCCAAACCCTGCGAATAGTCCTTATAACACTGTTTTTATTCTCGTTACTGATTTTTGCCCGGGAAGGCGAAACGGAAGAATTCGCAGTCCCAAACTCCGGTTCTCCCTACCGTAATTTAGGTGCAATGGAAACCGGGCAAATTTTGCATCTGCCAACCGGTTTGACCGTCAACTTCGAACAAATGATGAATTCCATATCCGCCTCAAGGGTGATTTATATCGGTGAAACCCACGACAATATCGAGGCCCATAAAGTGCAACTGCAAATTATAAAAAAGCTGTCTGAGAAATTTCCAGTGGCGATCGGATTAGAAATGTTTCGCCGCTCCGCTCAGGAAAAACTGGATCAGTGGAATGCAGGTGCGCTTTCGCTAAAAAAATTTAAAAACCTGTTTCACACAAATTGGGGAACGGGATTCAAACTGTATCAACCTATTTTTGATTTCGCCCACACGAATAAACTGCCTTTGATCGGATTAAAATCATCACGCAATGTTGAAAATAGTTTCCGGTCTGGCGATCCTGCTCCCAAAGAAACCTTTTATCCAGAACTGGATGATCAGGACCCATACCACCGAGCTTTTTCCATGGCCGCATTCGGAGGTCACCGCGGAACAGAAAAAGCTTTGGAAAAACCTTACCGCATGTTGCTTCTCTGGGAAGAAACCATGGCCCAAACGGTTTCTCATTTTTTAATGAACCCAAAATATAAAGATTCTAAACTTGTGGTTCTAGCCGGTGGGTTCCATGTCCAATATGGATTCGGCATCCCAAAACGCGCCTACCGTAGAGTGCCGCACGCCTATTCCATCATCCAACCCACCGTGACACATATTCCAGAAAAGTTGAAAGACCGGGAAATGGAAGTGGAGAAAGTATCGATTCCACTTTACGCCGCCGACTACGCTTGGAAGGTGGAGTACAAAGTCCCCGAAAATGTACGTTTAGGAGTGAGGTTGGCTCAGAAAAAAGAAGGCGTGGCAATAATGGAAGTGATGGAAAACACCAACGCCGAAAGAGCAGGAATAGTGAAAGGCGATTTATTACTCCGCATAGATGGGAAAAATCTTTCCCGCGTAGAAGAGGTTTTGGAACAACTACAAAACAAAAATTTTGATGACCGCTCTATCCTCAACATCCGCCGTGGTGATAAAGAGTTAAATCTTGAAGTGGTGTTTAAAGAAAATAACTCTTGAGAATTATTAACCACCGATAAACACGGATAGTTTGGAAGGTGTTTTGAAACACCCTCACCCCAACCCTCTCCCCTCAAGGGATATTTTATTTCCTTTGACTGCCCCGCAACGAGTCAAGGAGAGGGGCGAAATCGGAATCGCCAGTGAGTTTTAGAAACACATCTTCCAAATCCCCATGTTCGTGTTTGGCCTGAGAGCGCAACTGGTCTACCGTGCCCATCGCGACTATCTTTCCTTTTTGAATGATGCCCACTCTATGGCACATGGCCTCGGCCACACCCAAAGAATGCGTCGACATAAAAATGGTGATGCCTTCGGCGCATAAATCCTGAAATAATTGTTTCACCTGCCTTGCCCCTTTCGGGTCTAACCCCACCAAAGGTTCATCCACAATCAAAACTTTCGGATTATGAATCAAAGCCCCCGAAATTATCAGCTTCTGTTTCATTCCATGTGAGTAACCCTCGATCAACTCATCCGCAAAAGTTTCCAGATCAAAAAACGCCAGAAACTTTTCGGCGCGATCATGAGCTACATCCATATCCATGGAGTAAAGCCCTGCAACCAAATCCAGATATTCCCAACCTGTCAACTTGTCGTATAGGAAGGGTCGGTCTGGGATGTAGCCAATAATTTTTTTTACTTCGAGGGGTTCCTGATACAGGTCAATACCATCTATAGAAATAGCACCTGAGGTCGGTTTTAGAAGTCCGACTAATATTTTTATCGTGGTGGTTTTTCCCGCGCCATTGGGCCCCAAAAACCCAAACAACTCTCCCTCGGGAATTTCAAGATCCAATCCATCCACTGCTAAAACGGAGTCGTATTTTTTAGCTAACCCTTTGATAGAGATCATAGGATATTTTATTGGATTTAAGATCGGATATCAAAAGAGGAATATTCTTGCGGAGCCCCTGTCCTTTGGAGGTCCAGTGAAGCAACATCTGCTGCGGGGGTTCCTTTGTGGCACCAGGAAATAAATTGCTCAAGCTTTATTTTTTCCCCCTCGGCATGGATTTCTACCGTACCGTCTGACCGATTCTTCACCCAACCGAACAAACCCAACTCATCAGCTTTCTCTTTTGTCCCAGCACGGAACCAGACGCCTTGAACCCGGCCATGAACGATAATATGGATGACTTCTATCATTGCCGTTTATTGACGATCAACTTTTTTTCCGGTGGGCATCGTCAAACAAATGTTGCACTTCGCGACAGACTTTGAACGTGCTGCCATCGCCAATCTTTTCGCCAAATTTTCCAAGATCACGCATGATTCGCTGGAACTCCTGCGTCTGGCCTTTGAAATTATCGATCAGAGGACGAAAGTATTGCTGTTCGTCATCATCCAAACGATCGCAAATAATGCGAAGCCGAGCTTTTAATGGTTCAAAATCTTTTTCCATATTTCCCCAGAAGACAAGGTGAAAAAATAAAATAATACGAGAATACTAGTGGTTGGAAATCACTGCCCCTTTTTCCTGCGTTCTATCATAAGGGTTTTAAGACGCATTGCAGCGGGATTATCTTCAGGAAGCAAAAGATATTTATCGCGCGTGAGGATAGCGACTTCACAATCATCGGTTGCAATCACCGATGCGGAACGTGCATCATTTGAGATCATTGCCATTTCCCCAAAAAGATCATTTTCTTTGAGGTTCGCCAAGACCTTCTTATTGCCATCGGGAGCCGTCACAAAAACCTCTACGGTTCCCTTTTTAATGAGAAAAGCACTGGTCCCGTGGGTTCCCTGGCGGACAATGGTCTTACCTTTTCTGTACTCCTTAATAACAAACATGTCGTCTAACCAATCCCGTTAGCTGTACTCAGCCTAAACAATATAAAAAAATAGGAGCACAAATTCAATCCCCATATAAAAGAGGGTAAAAAATCAGCTGTCTGCAGAATATTTGGCCTGATTGAAAAACAAGAGATTAACGCCCTGCAAACAACCTATTTCTCAGTGTTCAGGGCTCGAAATTCTTGTGGATAGTTGAAATAAAACCTTTTTAATTGGCGCTGAGTGGTTCTAATTTTCCGGTGGTTTCTCTGGGTGACATACAAACCCTGGGCTTTTTGCATGTGATGAATGGCTTTGCCGCCTTCTTTCAAATGGTCATGCGCTATGCTTAAATTATAATGTACCTGTGCAGATTTTGGACTCAGACTCAATGCTTCCTGATAAGCTTTCACCTCTTCTTCGTGCCGACCTAGCTTTAGATATGCAAGACCCAACTCGAAATAAGAAAGAAAATCCAATGGATCTTGCTCGATAATTTTTTTTTGCAGATTTATTTCGCCCTGCGCTGCCTTGCGAAAAGTTTTAAAATCGGTTTCCCCTGCCCATGCATGAGCACCAGACATCATGAACAGAAATAGGAAAACAAAAATTATCTGCCTAAAACAGGAACCCCTCTTGTTTTCAAAGCAAACATCAAACAGAATGTGTTGTCGTAAGTTTTGGATCATTCCATCAATGTAACATTTTTCTTTTGAGGCAAGGATGAATTATAGGAAATTTGGCAACACAAATTGGCAGGTATCTGAAATTGGATTAGGAACCTGGCAGTTGGGGGCTGACTGGGGAAATGTGGACGATGCTACTGCTGAAAAAGTTTTGTCCACCGCAGTAGACTCGGGAGTGAATTTTTTTGACACTGCAGATTGTTATGGCGAAGGCTTGTCAGAAACCCGATTGGGGAAATTTATTAAATCATCCTCTAAAAAGGTTTTCATCTCTACCAAGTTGGGCAGGTTCCCAAAACCCGGTGGAAACGAGAACTTTTCACTGGAACAGTTTCGCCTGCACACTGAAGGCTCTCTCAAACGCCTGGGTGTTGATTGCCTCGATCTCACTCAGGTTCATTGCCCCCCTACAGAAACAATTAAACAGGGAGAAATTTTTGACTGGTTACGGACTTTAAAAAAAGAAGGCAAAATCAAAGAATTTGGGCTCAGCGTAGAATCGATGGAAGAAGCTGAGTTGTGCCTACAACAGGACGGTGTCGCATCTCTCCAGATAATTTTTAACGTTTTGCGGCAAAAAGCCATTGATGCGATTTTTGATGAGGCATTGAAAAAAAAGGTAGCTCTCATTATAAGGCTACCCCTTGCCTCCGGCCTACTTTCAGGAAATTTTAACAAAGAAACTTCGTTCGCCTCCAACGACCATCGCAACTTCAATAAAAATGGCGATCATTTTAATGTCGGTGAAACTTTTTCTGGTCTCCCTTATGAAAAAGGCCTTGAACTTGTTGAAGGACTGGAAGAAATGGCTCCCAATGATATTCCTTTATCCCTCGTAGCTTTGAGATGGATTCTTGACTTTGAAGCTGTCTCTGTGGTGATTCCCGGATCAAAAAGCCCCGAACAAGTCCAACACAATTGTAAAGCCAGCAGTCTAGGGAAACTCACCCCAGCTCTACACGAAAATTTCAAACAATTTTACGAACAAGAAGTGGCTTCAACAATTCGCGGGAAATATTAATTCGACGGCATTAATTTTTTGAATAAAATATTATTCTCCTTATGAATATGAAGGTGCGTATCAAGTTCAAGTAACCGCAATTCTTCATACAAAAGATTAAAAGACTGACACCCGTCTTCAGGAGTTTTAAAATTCTCTGTTAAATCTCTAATTTGCTTCAGCAGTTCTCCCGCGCTGTCATGTTCCATCAGCATAACCCGAACAGGCCCTTCGGTTGCTGTCATGTCTGTTCCCAGACCTTGAGATTCAAGCTGTCTTATTAAAGGGAATAGCACCCTCTCTTCTTTCATGAGATGCGGTTCGAGATCTTCCCTTAAATGGGAGTAGGCCTTTTGCACAGATTTTAGTTCCGGGTGTCGTTCTCCATGAGCCGCCAAAACTTTTTCCAGCAAATCACTGATTCTTGGAAAGACCTTTTTTAGGTACTCATGATGTTTGGATTCAATGTGCAAAGTTAATTCGCCAGGATTGAGCACTTCCAGATCAACGTCCGAATCTTGGGAGGGACTTTGTAGTTGCATCAACCTTCCTAAAACTTGCTTAGGCTCCAACCCCTTTTCTTGGCAGGCTTTTTCCAGAGTGCTTTCGCCGCCACAACAAAAATCAATGGATAACTCTTCAAAGGTTTCCGCGCACAGGACATTGTTTTTTACAAATTCTGCTACAGACGTCTGAATACCCCATTGTGTTTTCATAATGCCCTCCTGTCAGGCTTAGTCTTAGATTATTTTTATCCTCTGCCGCAATAAAAAGATAAAAGGATGTTTTTATCCTTTTATCTAAATATAAACCTGATACAATAAATTGTCAAGGGATGGTCCTCAGTTTGAAAAAACGAACGGGAAACTTTTTGAACCCCAAACCAATGGAAGCCATCTTAATCAGAGAAAGCAGACTAATCTTAATGCAAAAGGAATTACATGCAGGAAACCACAAATTTCAAAGTTAAAGAAATCGAACTTACGCCAAACCCACGCGCAGTGAAATTTATATTGGATCAAACTGTTTTGGATTCTGGCTCTAAAACCATTGAAAACGGCGGCTACCTGGATTCAGACACCTTTGCCACCCATATATTTGATTTAGATATTGTAGATTTGGTTTACTGTCGGGGAAATTTTATTTCCGTCACTCTTCATTCTGCTGATCTATGGGTAGTATTTAAGGATAAAATAAAAAATATAATTGAGGCCGATTTTAAAAAGTATGACGAGGGTGATGACGAAGTATCTTCTTCCATTCTTGATGATTTTGACAAAGAAAAATATCCTCAACTTTCTGATGATGAGAAAGTCATTATTGTTGAAGCCGTTCTGGATGAATCTGTCCGCCCCGCACTTGCAAACGACGGCGGAGGTCTGGAAGTAATTGAGGTAGATGGGCCGATTGTCCGTATTCGTTATCAAGGTGCCTGCGGTGGTTGTCCAAGTTCTACTGGCGGTACTTTGCGCGTAATAGAAAACCATCTTAAATCCCAACTCGATCCAGCAATCAAAGTCCACACTTATTCATAAAGCCTTTAATTCTAATAGTTAATTTCAAAATTTTTTCTCCTTCCCGATCTATAAATGCTCAATTATATTTAAAAAAAATGAGCTTTTTGCATCATCCCTAAAAAGCACCTATCTCACGATTAATCAAATAATTAGAATCAATTCATTTGTTTTTGCATGACCCCCTGCCCCACCCAAGGGTTGCCGCACTGCTTAATCTAAGTGATAATTAGACATTCAGTGCAAAAAAATGAAAAAACAAATACTCCTCCAAATTTTAATTTTGGTCCTACTGGGCTCTTTATGGCCCAGTGACTTTAACAAGGTATGGGCCATTGAGAACAAAAGCCGTGTGGTCTCCGGGTATTGGCAATCCGACGCCACCAGTTATTCATTCATTTCAGTAACTCATTCCTCCCTTTCCGGTCTGGCTTCACAAATCGGCCTGGTCGTCAACGCAATCCAAAGTGACCAAACTGCCTTTGGAACTGCTATTACGTTTACCATTTCGGCCGGGTCAACTCAGAGGATATTTATTGCTCGAACCAATCATTCGTTTCTAACTTCTACAATCATACCCACCGCTTCTTTTATTATTGGAACCGCCAATTTTAAACATGGGCATATTAGAGTAGATCCTATCGCATCCAACCCAGAGACCCCTGTAGATGCTGATACTCTTGAAGGCAGAGGTTTTAGAGATATCACCATGCTGAACTTTTGGGGAGCTGTGGTTATTGAATCAACCACAACTGGATTTTCCATGGAGTTTATAGGAGACATGCACGATAGCGCCGCAACAACAACTATGGACAATTCTGCTCCTGTAAGCGGGGTAAACTAAGCCATGAATACTCATAAAATGAAAGCAGAAAAATCCAATCGAAAAATTTTTGTGAAGTTTTTATTTTTGCTTTTATTGATTCCCAATATCGCACATTCTCAGGTAGTGGTACCCGAAACCAATTTAAAATCTCGGGTGGTCATATCTCCTTACGCGCAAGCCGTTCCCAATGACAGTTACACCTTTATTTCCGTGAGCCATCCTTCCCTGGATTCTGCGCTTACCCAGATTGGTGTTGGTTTAGAAGTTCTCGGTATGGGAACTATCCCAAATAATGCCGCAGGTAGAGCAACCATCTTTACCGTTGATGCAGGACAAACTCACCGGATTTTTGTGGTCAACGTTTCCCACTCGACCCTCAATTCATCGATTGTAGATACCCGCACGCATGTTATTTTTACACTGGATTCAGCCCAGTTTGGAAGTGTAAGAGCTGTAGGAATACATGAAGACCCGGCTGCCTCTACGGTGGTTAATGGTGTCCGAAAATACAGCAATCTTTCGCAATTGAACTTCTGGGGTGTCGTCTTTGTCGAAGCCAGCGGCACAGGCTTCGCAATGGAATTTCTCGGCGATGCTCATGATTCAACCGTTGGTAGAAACTTCGGGTCCAGCAAATTGGAAGGGATAAAAGGGTTTTCCTCTGGTGTGGGACGGGGAATCAACTAATATCCTTCCCTTCACTGAGCTTTCCAATCACAAAATGGAAAAAAGAATTACCACCCAATTTACGCTGGTTCATTTTACCGGTGACTCTTCTCTTTCTTACGGCGACATAAAAAAAGCGCACCTTGATTTGGGACAACCTGAAATTGGTTTTCATTTCATCATTGATCCTGAAGGGCAGATTTTAATGGGGCGACATGCCTCCAAAATAGGGGCGCATTACCCTGATTTCGATGAAAGCAGTTTGGGGGTTTGTGTTATTGGGTCTCGGCACGAGATGGAAGACTCTCAATCCATTGCGTTGACCTTATTACTTGAAAAATTAAAAGCCGAATATCCTGAGATCGAAAAAGTTAAATATATTTATAGTGAAAATTAATTAACAACCTTTCCACTTGATGTTCTCTCCTATATTCAGGCATCATTTAAGTTTACTTAACCACATATGTATAACTCGGCAAAACCTAACTAAGAGAATATTATGATTCGACAGGTACTGAAAATTTTTAAAGCATTAAATTCGGATGAAAAACCCTGGCAACTTAGCCTCGGTCTTGCCTTCGGCGGTATCATAGGTCTGATGCCACTTTGGACCCCACATAATATTTTCCTTTTGTTTTTGGCCTTTATCATAAATCTTAACTTCGCGCTTCTCTTGGTGGGCTTTTTCTTCTTTTCTGGAATCGCATACATCTTGGATCCTTTGTTCCATGAAATTGGACTGGCCGTTTTGACAGCAGAGGGCATGCAAGATTTCTGGAACGGACTTTTCAGTAATCCAATCTTCCTTTTCGACCGATTGAACAATACCCTGGTAATGGGAAGCCTTTTATTCTCACTGACTGCTTCTGTGCCTTTATTTTTCCTATTCAACCTTTTAGTAAGAAAATACAGACAACACCTACAGGGCCTCTTCGACAAGATCCCCCTCCTGAAATCGCTCAAACTCGCAAAAATTTATGACACCGTGTCCGGAGGTGGAAGATGAAAATTTTTCGCTGGCAGGGTGTTATTGCGTTTGCGATTATCGGTGGAGCAGTCGCTGTATTTCTAATCATGTTTCTGGATGGAATTATTGAACGGGGTATTGAAGAAAATGGATCGCAAGCCGCAAAAACACAAATCGACCTTGCGTCTTTATCCACCTCTCTTTTGTCGCAAGCAGCCAGCATTGAAGGTTTGGAAGTAGCCAATCCAGACAACAATATGGAAAACATTCTGCAAATTGAAAAACTTTCTATGGATGTTGATGGCGCGAAAGCCGTGGCTCGAAAAATTATCATCGATGATCTACAAGCCACAGGTATACGCTTGAACCAAAAACGCGCTTCCCCAGCGAAAATTATCGACTCAGAGGGCAAGACCCAATCCACAGATCAGGAAAGTGAAGAAGCGGGTTCGCTCGGCCTTCCGGGACTAGGCGGAATAGACATCAAATCTCCAGAAGAGATTCTTAAATCAGAAAAACTGGAAACCCTGGAAGCCGCAAACAAAGCCAAAGAAACCATAGAAAACCTGAAAGCTAAATGGCAGGAAAAATTCGAAACCGACCTGAACCCCAATTCCCTCGAAGAAACCAAAAAGAAGCTGGCAAAGCTACAGGAAAAAGTTAAGGCAGGCGGTCTCGCCAGCATCCCGGAAACGGTACAGGAATTTCAAAGCCTGCAAAAAGAAATTCAAGACCGCATCAACCGAATCACATCCATTAAGTCTGAGTTTGAAAAAGACGTGCAGGCAGCCAAAAAGCAATTGGCTGAATTGAAAAATTTACCCAAAAAGGATTTTGATAGATTAAAGAAAAAATATTCTCTGAGCATGGATGGGGGAAGCAATGCATTAGGAACATTAATTGAAGGCCCTCTTAAAGCCAAGCTAGACAAAGCCTGGAAGGCTTACAAAATGCTCAGTCCCTATTTAGACAAACCGGGCACGACCGCAAAAGAAGACTATAAATACGTTCGCGGCAAAGGCGCCGATGTCCAATTTACAAAAGCCCTGCCCTATCCTGACTTTTTATTGAAGCACGCAAACCTTTCCATGAACCTACTGGAGACAGATATCCAAGGAGAATTAAAAGATTTAACGGACAATCCCAAGCTTTATGGAAAACCCGCTATCCTCAATTTCCAATCAGGGAAAAATGAAAAGTTTGATTCATTTAATTTGGATCTTGAATTAGATAAAACAAGCAACCAAAGCAAAGATACGCTGGCAATCGATTTCAAAGGATTAAACCTTTCGGGAATTGAAAGTTCTGGAGCAGGAAAAATCAATGGTGGTGCGGCCAATTTAAAAGGCCAACTAAAGATAACCAACGAAAATGAATTAGAGGGCAGCTTTAAAGCGGCACTAAATAGTGTTTCGCTATCTATTCCCAAGCAGGATGGCAACGAGCTGGCTAATACCATTGCCAAATCTCTATCCTCCATCGATCGTATCAGCATCACAATCGGCATCAGCGGAACGATGGAAAGCTACCAGTTGGATATCCAGTCGAATTTAAACGACATTATATCGGGAGCAGTAAAAAAAGCATTGGCTGGCAAAATGGAAGGTTTTGAAAGTTCATTGATGGATGCCATTAAGTCCAAAGCGGGCGGTTCTATTGCGGGTGCCAACGGTTCCCTGTCTGGGCTGCTGGGGCAAAATAAAATATTAGAACAAAACGAGTCTGCTTATGGCGGGCTGCTTGGTCAAGCCAAGGGGGGAGCTTCCGGGCTCAAATCGCCTCTGGCATTGCCCGGCGGATTAAAATTACCGTTTTAATGCTATTCACAAAATAAATTTTAAACAAGGGAGACAAGAATGAAACGTTTGGGGATATGGGTTTTAGCAATTTGGTTATTACCAATCATACCGGCGCATGCAGGGTTATTTGATAGCGTCATGGAAACATTGACAACCCCTGCTCCATCCACATCAAACCTTTCGCAAGACTCCATTATTTCAGGACTAAAAGAAGCCCTTACTGTTGGGACTCAAAATGCTATCGGCTCATTAGCTAAAGATAACGGATACCTTAATAACAAGGAAATTTCAATTCCCATGCCCCCTTCAATCTCCAATGTTTCAGATGTACTGAAGACGGCAGGCCAGGGAGACGTGGTGGACAACTTCATCAAAAGCATGAACGGTGCTGCTGAAACTGCTGCCCCACAAGCACAGTCCATCATTTTGGATGCGATCACTAATATGAACTTCAGTGATGCTCAACAAATTTTAAAGGGTGGAAACACTGCCGCCACCGATTATTTAAAATCCAAAACTTACGACAAAATATCCGGTGCCTTCCAACCCACAATTTCTTCAAGCCTCGACAAAGTGGGCGGCACTGCAAACTTCAAGCAAATGCTGGATATTTTTAACGCCCTGCCCTTCATGCAATCCAAACCCTTCAATCTGGATCAGTATGTCACGGGTGAAGCTTTAAACGGCCTGTTTCAAATGATGGGAAAAGAAGAAACCAAAATTAGAACCGACCCGACAGCAAGAGCCACCGATCTATTAAAAAGTGTGTTTGCCGGACAATAATTTCTTCAAAACTAAAATCTTATGTTTTTGTCGGCAAAAAAATAATGCAAACTTTTTTTTGCCCAAAAAACCTGACATAATGCGCCATGAAAAAAATTATTATTATTGGTGGTGGCATCGCCGGATTGGCGACTGCCTACCGTATTCAGCGTGAGATTGAGGCTGGCGCAGATTTAGAGTGCATTGTGCTCGAAGGAAGTGACCGGTTTGGTGGAAAAATTTCCACAGAAAAGTCAGACGGATTCGTCGTTGAACGCGGTCCCGACTCATTTATCTCACAAAAGCCCGCTGCAATCCAATTATGCAAACAACTCGGACTGGAAGATCGTCTGACGGGTACTAATCCCGGCGCACCCAGTACTTTTGTTTATACCGGCGGCAAACTGGTCACCATGCCGGATGGACTCAGCCTGATGATCCCCACTAAATTTTTACCATTTGCATTTACCCCCTTATTCAGTTTGATGGGGAAAATTCGCATGGCGTTCGATTTACTGATCCCGAAAAAAACAGATGATTCCGACGAAAGTCTTGCCTCATTCGTGCGTCGCAGAATGGGTGAAGAGGCTCTCAGTAAAATGGCGGAACCTATGCTCGCCGGAATATATGCCAGCGATCCGGAAAAAATGAGCATTGGCAGCACTTTTCCGATGTTTGTTGAAACAGAAAGAAAATATCGGTCTCTCATTCTGGGAATGCTGGCTCGTAAAAAAGCTATGCTGATGAATGCCGGCAAACGCCCAAAAACTTCCTACTCCTTATTTATGACATTGAAAAACGGATTAGGTGAAATGGTCGATGCGGTAATAAAAAATTCTCCAAATGTTCAATTCAAATCAGGCGCAAAAGTTTCCGCGCTCGAAAATAAAGAAGATGGCTGGCATGTAAAACTCGAAGATGGATGGGAACGTCAAGCCGACGCTGTCATCATTTCTACGCCTGGCGCAATCACCGCAAAACTAATACAGCCTATCGCTCCTGAGTCGGCTGAACTGCTAAGCCGCATCCACTATGTCTCTACCGCAACCGTAACTCTTGGCTACAAAAAAGAAGGTTTCTCCCACGCTCTCGATGGATTTGGATTTGTCGTTCCAAAGGCAGAAGGACGAAGCATTCTCGCCTGCACCTGGACCTCTTCCAAATTCCCCCATCGCGCACCCGAAGGGCATGTGATGATTCGCTGTTATCTTGGAGGCGCCCTTCAGGAGGAGATAGCTGAAAAAGATGCGGAAACCCTGGAAAAACTTGTAAGAGATGATCTGCGGGAAATAATGGGTATCACAGAAACACCGGTTTTTTGCAAAGTATTTCAAAATTTCAAATCGAATGTTCAATATCACGTGAATCATTCCAAAAGAATTGATTCCATAATGGAAGATTTGAAAAATTACCCCGGACTATTCCTTGCTGGCAGCGCTTATAGAGGCATTGGCATTCCCGACTGCATTCAAAATGGCAATGTTGCAGCAGAATCCGCTTTAGAATTTTTAAATGGTAAATCCCATTAGCCTATTTGTCATCTAACATCTTTATCATCTTTGAATATTAGAAGGAGCAAATTATGAAATGGGTTTCTGCCCTATCAAAACAAACGGATATCGATGCAGCTATCCAGGAAGCTACCGAAGAAGCTGTTCGGCAATTAGGAAACGATCAGGCCGATTTGACGGTAATATTCATTGCTCCTCAATATAAAGATTTTTACGACAAAGTTCCCGACATCATTAACCGGTATCTCAAACCCGGTTTGCTGTTTGGCTGTTCGGGGGGTGGCATTATAGGGAATGGAGAAGAAGTTGAACAGCAAGCGGCATTCAGTATTACTTGCGCAAAAATGCCCGGTGTAAAAATCCAACCTTTTTATTCAGAAACAAAAGAACTGCCCGATCAAGACACTTCCCCTACCGTTTGGCGTGAATGGTTGGATGTAAATATCGAAGACCAACCACATTTTATTTTTCTAGCTGACCCCTTTTCTTTTCGTGGCGATGAATTTCTTGCAGGTGTCGACTTCGCTTACCCAAACAGCAAAAAAGTGGGTGGACTTGCCAGCGGCGCTCAGGCTTTAGGCGGTAACGCACTTTATCTGGGAGATAAAATTTACGACAATGGATTAATCGGCATTGCCTTAAGTGGTGACATAGAGGTCGATACCATTGTCGCGCAAGGTTGCCGTCCCATAGGCGAACCTATGAAAATTACGGGCTGCCAGGACACATTGCTTAAAGAACTTGATGGCAAACCCACATTAGAAGTTTTACAGGAACTCAACGAGACCCTTTCCGATTCCGACAAAAAATTATTACAAACGTCTCTATTTTTGGGCATCGAAATGGACCCTATGAAAGACGACCCTAAGCAAGGCGACTTTTTAATTCGCAACCTGATGGGAGTCGACCGGGAAAGTGGCGCTCTGGCAATCGGCGCACTGCTTAGAACAGGGCAATTGGTCCAATTCCATCTTCGTGATAAAAAAATGTCCGCAGAAGACCTTGACGTGATGCTCACACGCTATCTGTCTCAAGGTAACGCAGAAAATGCCAGCGGAGCATTATTGTTTTCCTGTCTCGGAAGAGGAAAGTATCTTTACGGAGAGGCGAACCACGACACCAATATGTTCCGCAACAAACTTGGAGAAATCCCTTTAGGAGGATTTTTCTGTAATGGCGAAATCGGACCCGTGGGAAAAACAACATTCTTGCATGGCTATACCAGCTCATTTGGCATATTCAGAAAATCGAATCGCGCCTAATATAACGAAAGGAAAAAGCATGGCAGTCGAAGTAAGCATATCAAGCACCCCCAACGAAAATGCAATGAAGTACACGCTCAATTGCAATGCCCTGGATTCAGGTCATAAAACTTATGCCAACGTAGAAGCTGCTGAAGAATCTCCTGTTGCCAAAGCTCTGTTCGCAATTGACGGTGTGACCCAGGTATTTTTGATGGCTGATTTCATCACCGTCACTAAAAAACCTGAATCCTCATGGGGCAATCTGGAAGCAGCCATTTTGGATGCAATAAAATCTGCTTACTGATTCAATCTAGTGAAAATCACAATACTCGGTTCGGGAACAGCAGTGCCCTCTTTACAGCGCAATTCTTCCGGCGTTCTGATTCAGGATAACGAGACCAATACCCTCGTCGATTTCGGCTACGGAAACCTGAAACAACTCCTAAACCTGGGAATCACCTACCACGAAATTGATCGCATATTTTTCACACACAACCATCCCGACCATATGTGCGATCTCATTCCTTTCTTGTTCGGGTCGCGTTACCAATTAGATGCTCGCAAAAAAGATTTGGAGATCGTTGCCGGACCCGGATTCCAGGTTTTTTTCGACAAACTCATGCTGGCATTCAAACACTGGTTAAAACCTACCGAATACAAATTAAATATAGTTGAAATTGATGAGGGGATTTACGAGTTCGGGAAAATCAAGGTTCAAGCAGGCAAGGTGAAGCATATTGCCATGAGCCGGGGTTACCGCTTTACAAATGAAAAGGGGAAATCCGTCGCGCTCTCTGGCGATACCGATTATTGCGATGGAATGATTGATTTAGGCAGGGAAGCAGACTTGATGATTCTCGAATGCGCCTGGCCCGATGAAGAAAAAACCGAAGGTCATTTAGGCCCAACGCTGGCTGGAAAGTTGGCAGCAGAGGCAAATTGCAAAAAACTTTGCCTCACGCACTTTTACCCCCCTTGCGATCTAGAAAACATCCGAAATACTGTTCAAAATATTTACAAAGGGGAACTGGCCCTGGCTCGCGACCTGATGCAATTTGAACTTTGATTTGAAACGTTACTTTTTTCCTTCGCGGCGGTCTTCAATAAAATCCACAGTAACCATGAAAAGCTTGATCAGCCCAATCATGGCAAACACACCGAGAAGCAATTGCAGTAAAGGAGGAATGCCTACAAGAAAACTTTCAATGGACTTAAAAAGTGATTCCAAAATAATTACCTGTAAAAATACGAATTAAATTTGCAGCCAGCATACCTAAGCAGATTACATTGTGCAACATTGCTTGCCTGCATAGGGCGAAATATCATCCCACCCTTGCAGAACACTTGCGGTCTTATGCAATAAAAATTTTTGTCTTTCCCGATTCCAAATCAATTTTCAATATTCTATGATTGTTGGTATCCGATACATACAACTGATTCTTGAGCTCAAGCACTCCTGCCGGCTCCCATAGCCGGGTGCAAGTTTTATCATCACAAACAATATCAACAGAAGCCCGTACAGTTGAGACGCTCTGGGTCTTCAAGTCCAACACCTTTATTTTATGATTGTAAGAATCTGCGATATAAACCTTGCCCTTTGAATAATGAACTCCAAGGGGATGCTGCAATAACGCCAGCTTGCCTTTGCCATCGCAATCCCCAAAATCGAACAACCCTTTTCCTATATAAGTTGCGATGAAGCCAAATTCATCGAGACGAACACTACGAATTGCACTGGTTTCGCTATCTGCAAGAAATAATTTATTTTCACCTACAGAAAGTCCCGAAGGTTGTGCGAATGCCCCCATAAAGCGTGGGCCATCGGCTAAACCCTCCCTTCCCGTTCCGGCAAAAGGTTTAACGATCCCTTCGTCAATATGAAAAACTCCAATCTGGTGAGTTCCGGCGTTTGCAAAATAAAGCCAACCGTCTTCTAAAGAAACATCCCACGGGGAGCTTAAAGAGACTTCCCTTGCGTCTCCCCTTTTTAAGGATGTCCCTTGTTTTCCGGTTCCTGCAAGGGTTTCTACTTTTTCTTTTCTTAAATCAATTTTCCTTAACAAATGGTTCTCAGTATCGGCGACCCAGATAATTCCGTTTTGAAAACAAAGTCCCTGTGGACGGAAGAATTCCGCCTCCTCGAAAACACCATTTCCATACCCCGCATCCCCAGAACCGATCCGACGTGTAATACGGCCCTCCCGATCGGCGGTGACAATCTGATTGTGATTGCAGTCGGCAATGGCAAATTCTTTATCTTCCATGCTGTAAGAAATTTTCCCTGGGAAAGATAAAGTTTTGTTGTCTGGTTTTTTTTCAAGCGCAAGTAAATCTCCCGCATTACCAAATAACTCCTTTTGTGAACTCAAATCCTTTATCAACTTGGCAATCGTTTTGATTAACATGTCGGGATTGGGTTCTCCCTCATACTGTTCTAAAATATATCCATCAGGTCCGATTAAGATCAGCGTCGGCCAGGCACGGATGGCATAGTTTTTCCAGATAGTAAGATCAACATCCTGAACAATGGGATGTTCGATCTGATATCGGTAGATCGCTTGCTCAAGATTTTCGGTAGTTTTTTCGCCGGGGAATTTGGGGCTATGCACTCCCACCACAACTACCGATTCGGGAAATTTCTCTTCAATGCGTTTGAGGGTCGGAATGACATGAATGCAGTTAATACAACAATAGGTCCAGAAATCGAGGATCGTTAGTTTCCCCTTAAAGTCAGCAAGATCGAGGGAGGTATGGGTGTTAAACCAAGGCAGGTTCTGCGCATTGAGATTTGGGGCATGGACTAGTTTTTCCATAACTGAAAATTGCCATCCTTAAATGCGAAAAACACTCGAAAATGACGGGGTTTTGCCTTTCTCCCCATCGCCGGAATAATGGTATAATCGTCTATTCGTTGAAACACAAAAAGGGGTGTTTTCATGTTTTCGAAAGTTTTAGCATACTTCTTCTCTTCCGTTTTGGTTGCACTTTTTTTATTTTCTAATCCTGCCTGGGCCGGTCCTTTTAAAGTTAATAATAACGGCACGGTTACCGATGAAGCCACAGGATTAGTCTGGCAAAAAGGCGATTCCTTTCACGACTTAAAAAAAGGTCTTAACTGGTACGATGCGCTTGAATATATCACTTTAAAAAATTCTGAAAAATTTGCAGGTCATAACAATTGGCGTTTGCCAACCTTGCAAGAATTAAACAATTTATGGCAGGCTACAGGAAAAGTGAAAAGCAAAGATGACGAAATACTGGGCTTAGCCTCTGAGTTTAAGAACGGAGGCAGTTACTACCTCTGGACAGGAGAAGAAAGAGGCCTTGACCACGCCTGGTATTTCGGCTTGGGACAAAAAGAAAATTACTTCAATTTAAAAGATTTGGCAGATTTAGAACAAGGTGTAAAAATGGTCCGCCAGCGTGACGCTGGCCCCTAAATAAGCATGACAATGGATTCAAGTAGCAAGGGCTCGTTAAACCGAGAATACCCTTTGTTAACTTTATTAGGCTATTGTTAATTACCTCCCCCCGTTAGGGGGGGTAGGAGTGAATAATGAAACCGAACAAAAAACCTTACCTTTTGGTATTCGCCTTTCTGGTGGGTGTTTGCTGGATTGCTCCCGCCGCTTTTTCTGAAGACAAACCTATGGACCATGGCGCGATGGATCATGGCGATCATTCCAGTGCGCCAGCCGTTTCGGGTGATGAGTATCGTACGAGCCAACCCGAAGAAATGGACCACGGCTCCATGGATCATGGACACATGGATCACGGCAAAAGCGATGGCAGCATTTTTCGAACTCAGGGAGCCCATGACGATATGGGAATGACAAAGCCCGAAAACCTGAGCGGCAAAGCTCTTTTAGCTCGGGGTCGTAATATCTTCATGCATATGTGTGTGTTCTGCCACGGAGAAGATGGCAATGGCGGCGGGAACGCCACAGAATATCTTTACCCCTGGCCACGGGACTTTCGCGCCGGGATTTTTAAATTTCGTACCACACCCACAGGAACCCTGCCTCGCGATGAAGATTTGTATCGCACCATCGTAGAAGGTGTACCGGGAACCTCCATGCCTGCCTGGAAAGACGCGCTGACCCCAGAAGACACTTGGGCATTGATCAATCACATCAAAAACTTTTCTCCTCGATTTAAAAAAGAAAAACAGGGCGAAAAAATAGTACCCAAGACAAATCCCAAGTCCTCGCCCGAATTGATCGCCAGAGGCAAAAAAGTTTATGAAGAAATGAAATGCAACCGTTGCCATGGCGATTCCCTGAAAGGCGATGGCGAGTTGGCAGAGTCTCTGATGGATGCCTGGAAGCATGCTGTATTTGTTCACGACATTACGAATCCACAAGCTCTAAAGGGCGGACATAAACCGGATGATATTTTCCGAACCATCTCAGCCGGCCTCGATGGAACACCGATGAGGTCCTACATCGATGTGCCAGAAGCCGATCGTTGGGCCCTGGTGCATTTCATTCGTTCCAATTTTATCAAGGAATTCAAAAAAGCTGAATTTGAAACAGATATTTATTCTTTTCCTGTCGGGGTTGAGTTAAGTACAGAACCTTTCAGCCCTGTCTGGGATGGAGTAAAAACAACCAGTCTGGTTTTGCGCCCGCTCTCTGCCCGTCGCGATGCAGTTGAAGTTGTGAATGTCGCCTCTGTCAACAATGGCGAACAACTGGCTATCCGAATCAAATGGAAAGACCCCACCCATGATGCATTTTCTGAATTGCATTCAGATATCTTTCGCGATGGGGTTGCCGTGCAATTTGCTCTTGGAGCAGTGACACTGCACACACATGGTCACAACGAACCGTTCTTTGGAATGGGGAATCGTAACAAGCCGGTAAACATATGGCATTGGAAAGCCGGACTCGACGAGGCACTCGAAGCAGAAGACGATCTTGAGTACGCAGGCGGCGGTGTCGATATGGACGCGCTGATTTACGGCGGTATCATGTCCAACCCGGTTTCAAAATTAAATCCTACGGGAGAAAACCCCGTTGAAGAATTGAATGCCGAAGGCTTTGGAACAATCACCCCACAACCTCCTGAAAACCAGAATGTAGATGGCTCTGGGGAATGGAAAGATGGAACCTGGACGGTGGTCTTTCTTCGCGATATGCCTAAAACGGGAAAATGGGATGTGGATTTTGCTGAACGTATAGACCCGGCTCTAATGGCCTTTGCTGTTTGGGACGGGGTTAAAGAAGATCGAAATGGCCGCAAGGTCATCAGCGTTTGGCAACGCTTCAATATTAAGAAACCAAAATAGAAAACATCCTTTGAAAATTCGAAATAGTTTTTTGTTGATCAAGAGTTCCATCCTGATTTTTTGTCTGAGTCTGGCCCCAAATCTTTTTGCCGAAGAAAAAATGGGTCTGGGAGAATTAGATCGCCTGATAAAAATCCACTCCCCTCAGAAAATTGTTGAGGGGTTCGACTCTAAAATTGGGCCCACAAAAAGCGTTCAACTGCATTCAAAGGGTGAGCCCACTCTATTTTCCATCCCTGGGTTTAAGGCCTACGGTTGCAGTGAATGCCATCAACCGGATGACTTAATAGATCGTTCTGCAAACCGGATGCGGAAAACGCTGAAACGGTTGCATTCTATTTTCCCCGATCTTCCTCCAGCACCTATAAAACAATTTATTATTCAGTCCTGGTCTGGCGAACTATTACAGCCCTGGCAGTTTGCGCACACCACATTCGATTCAATACGAATTTCTCCGGCAGCCATTCTAATAGACAGCCGTGTTTATGGTAACGCAACGCACCTTCACGAGTCGCTTCACTTAACACAACCGTTTCTAGGTGCCGCCAATGAGCTGGAAGCCTATGGACTAAACATCCGCTCTGACCCAAGATTCTTGATGCTGAATTTTCCTTATTTCGCAGACACGGTCACCGCCTTTTTTATGCCAGAGTTCCCGGAAATTCTGGATCGATTTTTTGCCAGGCCCACTCGGGAAGATTTGATCATTCCCAAAGAAGTACAATGGTTTTTGATGCCCTTTGATGATGAAAGTCTGGCAACGCTCTCAATCCAAATAAAAAAAATGGAACCGATTTTAAAAGAGGTGGAGCGGTTGAACCGCAAGTTCCCCATAGAAGCGGCTTACTTGGGAGAACAAACCCGAGCTCTGTCTTTGCTGCTCGACATTGCGGCTGCAAAAGTATTATCCCTGCCAGACCTCAAGGAACTGAAAAGCGAACGCAAGGAAGCATTCTCAATTCTTGAGCAACAATTCAGCAAGCTGGATAACACCCGGTTGGGCTATAGGGTCGATCGTAAACGTGAGGCGTTAATGATCCTCACTTATAAAATGAAAATCAAAGACCCACAGATAAGACTGGCCCTCTACTTCCATTTTTTAAAACATAGGTATATTGGATCGGACGGAGAGATAACTTTAAAAGTTTCGGACGAAAAAGATCTACAAAAGTTTGTCGAAGAAAAACGCGTTCAAGTTACCCGCATGATGAAATCAAAAAACTTCACCGAAATCGAACGCCAAGGCGCAGCAAGAATGCTCAAGGCAATACCTTGAGGAAATGTGAGGGGGAATTCGCTGGCGTAGCCCCGCCTGACAGGCATCGACCCATTTACCCCTTCTACCCCTTCGGGGCACGAGATCAAGTGAAGGATATAACGGGGGCATGAAACTTGGGGAAGAATATCACAGGCCCCACGCCTAGTGGTGGCTAGAGTTTGCTCGGATGTGTTACAAGTGCCGGGCCTTTGACGTGGTCTTCAAGAGTTTCGGCTTGCACCTTGTCTTGAAGTTTCATCAGCGCGTCTATGACCATTTCAGGTCGTGGCGGACACCCGGGGATATAAACATCTACCGGGATCAATGTATCGATTCCCATAACCGTTGAGTAGTTGTCGTAGAATCCACCAGAGACGGTACATACCCCATAAGCCACCACCCATTTCGGTTCTGTCATCTGATTAAAAACTTTAACCAGAATAGGAGCCTGCTTGTGGCTGATGGTTCCCACTACCATGAGCAGGTCGGCCTGCCGTGGTGAGAAACGAGGAAACGCCGCACCCATACGATCCAGATCATATCTTGGACCGGCTACGGACATAAACTCCATACCGCAACAAGCGGTGATGAAGGGATAGATAAAAAAGGAATATTTACGTGCCCAGTTGATCGCCTGCGTCATCTGCGTAACGATGACATTATTGCCCAGGCTCATCTCGGTTTCTGTTCGATATAATCCAGCCATTAAACCGCTCCGTGAAATAAGTGATGCCGTATATTAAAGTATTTTCCAAAAAAAACCAACCCCCCAGACAACGTCCGGTGGATGTGATATTCCCACCTTAGCTTTTCCCTATAAACGGGACGTGCCGCGTGCCCCCGTTATATTTTTCACTTCGTTTCGTGCCCGGAGCGGGTAGAAGGGGTAACGCCACCCAAAACAAGGGTGAAATGTTAGCCAACCTATAGTAAAAGGCTCAATAACCTGTTTTAGCTTTTTGGGAATTGACCTATTGCCCCCCTCGCTAGAGGGAGTGTATAATCAACCGCACCCGGAAAATACGGTAAAAATAAATCAAGAATTCAGGTCTGAAAGAGTTCAAATAGGCCCTGAATGCGCGGAGAAAACAACTAATGGATTATAGCGGCAATAAAAAAGCAATGGGACAAGATCGGGCCAGCTCAGAAACCGAATCAGTGGTTCAGATGAATTTGAGCAAAGACGGAAAAACTCTTGATCTTACAGCAACTTACCTAAAGGAATATGGAGCAAAAGATATCTCACAAATGGAATCTTTGCGTCCTTTAACGAACCTGGCGTTTGGCACCAATCTTTGCGGTCCCAAGGGCGTGAAATGGCTGGCGCAGTCTGATGTGTTGGTCAACCTGACCTCCCTCAACCTGTTCTACAATAAACTCGGCAATGAAGGGGTCAAATACATTGCCGTTTCAGATAATCTATTGAGTTTGCAGAATCTGGTCATCACGGATAACGAAATAACCGATGAGGGAGCAATCACTTTGGCAAAGTTTTTGCCACTTTTTACTAATCTCGTGCGACTCGATCTTCGCCTCAATCGCATTAGAGAAGATGGCAAGGACGCTCTTAAAGAAGCACAAAAAATATCCTCAGTAAAACACCTACTATTAGACAAAGTCGAAGGCTTCCAGGTCAAATCCTAACCGGGCTACGCCCGGGGGAAAATAGGTCAGTACTAAAATACCCTCCAGAAATATCAGGCTTCTTAGAAATGGTTTATTGACCTTCATTATTGAGGAGTGGGCTAGCCATTATTATTTAAGCGCACGGTCTCGTTATCAAAGAGGGGATGGATGTTCGCAAAATCAATTCCCAGCAACTCAACGCATTTTTTGATCTCCGAACTTTGGTAGATGATTTGCCAGAGCCGGTTTCCCATTTCCTGCGCGTTTTGCAATAGCAGTCCCAGATCCTTCGTTTCATTTCCTCTTAAAATAGTAAAGAGGTCGAGTTCCAGCGCCTGCCATTTTTTTTCTGTCCGCAAAACACTTTGATAAAGTTCCATCTCGTGTCGGATCAGAGGAAATTTGCTTTCCAAAGGCCGCGCATCAGGAGAGTTGGGAAAGAGAGTCGCAAATTCGTTTTCAATATCACGCACCTTGCCACCCTTTAAAAGCGACCATTTTCCGTGCATGCTTTCTAATCGATCTGCGAAATCAAAACAACGCTCGATCAACTCAGGACGCATATCGCGAATTAATAGCGCATCGGGAAAATCTTTATGGATCCGCTCGTGCAGCAATAGCAGATCTTTATAAAGCTCGCGCAAAACCGAATTCAAGTTGCCTATGCTGACAGGGTCATCGGGATTTCGCGTGTCCTTTAGCGAAATGGTCTCGACTTCCAAATCTCTCTGCGTGGTTTCGATATAATTGATCGGACCAATTTCCAGGAGTGAATAAAATGTTTTCGGTGAGAGGGCGAGATCGACCCCAAAATTCGTTTTGATGAAATCGCGAATCTTGCGACATTGGCCTACATCACGAAACGTTCCCACCGCTTGTTCCAAAGGCTCACCGGTGGCATCGAAAGGTTCGAGATCGGTATCGGGTCCAACCAGCTTTTTTAAGATACGTTTCGGATCGCGCATTTTTATTTTGAATCCCACCAGTGGGCTTCATTTCCCGTGATTTGCCACATCATTAAAAATAACTCTCTATCAGGATACTTCGTCCACTTGCGGCGGGGCCGCTCAATAAATGGAAAAGACAGCCAAGCATCGCTTGGAATTTCAGGCGGAAACTGTTAACATCCTCCGGATTCTGGTAACCCTCATTTTAAGCCGGAATCGTTTGAAGATACAAGACCAAGCCGGGGTGGCGGAATTGGTAGACGCAAGGGACTTAAAATCCCTCGAGGGAAACCTCGTGCCGGTTCGAGTCCGGCCCTCGGCACCACCCTCTAACGAGGGAGGCAGATAGCAATAACTTTTCTTGGCTAGAAAGCATTATCTCGGCTTAATGAGTCCGTACTTATTGCCCCTGCAGCAAGGCTACCCCTTCTACCCCTTCGGGGCACGAAATTTTGGAAGAACATCACGTACGCCTTGAAGAAATATTAACAAAATTTTATTAAAAACTAAACGGCACCCTCTACCTCTACGGGCATTGCCCTATAGGCCCTACGCCGAGTAGTTCTCACAGGAGTGAGCATGATTATTGATGAAATACCAATAGGGGAAAACCCGCCCTGGGATATTAACGTAATTATCGAAGTCCCATTTGGACGCGAGCCGGTGAAGTATGAGATGGATAAGAAATCCGGCGCGCTTTTTGTGGACCGCGTGATGCACACCTCGATGCGCTATCCCTGCAATTACGGATTTGTGCCGCATACTCTTTCGGAAGACGGCGACCCCATAGATATTCTGGTGGCTTCTCCTGTGGAGTTTTTGTCCGGCTGTATTGTGCGTTGCCGACCTGTCGGGGTTTTAAAAATGGAGGATGAAAAAGGCGCCGATGAAAAAATTCTTGCTGTTCCAGTAGACGCTTTGAACCCTTATTACGCAGGAGTAGAACAATATACGGATCTTCCTAAAATCTTATTGGATCAAATCTCCCATTTTTTTTCTCACTATAAAGATTTAGAGTCGGGGAAATGGGCCAAAGTTGAAGGCTGGGAAGATGCTGAGCACGCCGCCGAACTTATTGAAGAAGCCGTCCGCCGGGCATCATCTGATTAGCCAATAAGGTAAACCATTTTTCATGGCTAAATTTTCAAGGTCAGGGTCAATGGACCATGGTCAGAATACTGTTCAATCCACTTATCCTTTTTAGCAACTGTATTTTCCTTAGCCCAACCACCCACATGGACTGTTTTTGTGCCAGAGACATTTTTAAACTGGAGATGTTCGGCAGCAAAAACATGATCCAAATCTGAATCGGGATAACGAGAACCGGAACCGTTACTAAATGTCGTAGGATGGTCCTTTTCCAAGGAAACCATCTTCCTTCTTTTAAACCGGTTGGTTATGACTTTTATTTCATTTGGGCCGGGGATATCGTGATTACGCCCCTCATAATTCATTCCCATCGTATTCATATCTCCCAGGATAATAAGGTTAGCAGCCTTATGCCCGCTATTCTTAGCAGCCTTATCCAGTGCTTTTTTTAAATTAAAAGCTTTTTCAAACATTGCATCCCTTAACCCAAACCCTTCAGGGCTAGGCATACTTTTAAGATGGATAAAAAGAATGGGAATATCAATATCCTTAATTGTAATGGTTAAGAGAGCTCCTGGGCGAAGACTGGGGTTGCTTCTTTTAAATTCATTCCTCTGGGCAAAGAATGCTGTAAGACCATGTTTTACACCAATCAAAATTTCTTGAGATTGTCTGCCTTCTGTAATATTAAAAACATAACCGGGTAACAATCGGGTCATTTTTGAATGGATAAGTTTACCTTCAACTTCTGAAAGTCCAAAAACATCAGGCTTCTCATCCTTAATTAATTTGGTGACTCTTTCTACGCGTTTTTCCCTGGCTTTTCTGTTGCTTTTGTCGATACCACCTGTTCCATTAAAATGTTCAATATTCCAAGATAGAATTTTAAGGTTGACCATAGGAAATTCTCCTTTCAATTAAAAATTCCTCATGCTGAAGATATAGCACAACAGAACAAGGTTGAGAATATTTTTTGATCTATCCTATTTTTGTGGGAGATTTTGGAATGTGTGAGAAAACGAGATAATCTTAACGAACTGACAGTAACTTTAACCTGGCTGTTTCAAGTTCCAAGAAACAGCCTAAAGTGAACGGGTGATTAATAACCCATGGGTGAATTGCCATTGGATGGATTTTGAAAAGTCGAGTCGGCCGAATTGTTCTTCCAGGTTTGCCACGCATTGCACCAGCAGCTCTCTAAGCAGTTCCCGATCGGTTTCTGTCCATGCCATTGGAGTGTCTAGCAATGCGCGCTCAAAAGAAGATACTTTGTCTTCATCGCATATCTTGCCTTCGTCTTGAAAAATTCCCGCCAGGAAAACCACATCGAGAAAACTCTTCGCCGCAGTAATCGGTAAAGGCTCGCAGGACAGGGTTTTAAATAATGTATGCCGGGCAAATGCGGTGGTGATCAAAGTCAAAAACTCCAGCTTGCTGCTTTCCGGGTAATCGAATCCACCCCATTTTGATTCCAAAATTTTTGCATCCAGTCCCAGCCCCTGCTTCGCGAAACGAATATAAAAGGCCCAGCGATCGAGGAATTTATTAATCGCGCGAACATCGTCCAAAGTTTCTGGATCCCGCCAAAGCACAGGTCCTCCCTCTTCTCCTTTTTCTGCGATTTGAGGGAAAGGTAAAACCAACGCGCCCAATTTTTCCTTGTCCCCTTCCGATACAATACTTTCCATAAAAATGCCGTTTTCCTTCAGCAACAAACTTACCTTCGACCGAACCTGCTTGAGTTGTTCAAATCCCACCTGGAATAGCGATTGCATCCAAAGCTGATGCAAAAGAGAATGACCTTTTTCCTGATCGCCCGAGGCGCCAAGCTCCAAGCCAATATTGATATAACCCACTGCTTTTCGCATCGCCTTCTTGCGCGCTTCCAAATCGGAAGGATCACATTTGTCTGCAACCATCACTTTATTTGCCAGGCAAACAAGTTCCCAACGAATGGCGTCCAGTCTTTCTTCTGATTCAATATTTAGAATGCATTGCCCGAAAAAATGCGAAAGTAGCGCTTGCGTTAACGGGTATTGTGGGGAAAACCGAAAGCGTCCTCCAGGGAAATTGTCTGAAGACGGGACTTCCTGCTTAAGCGCATCGGGGTTCAAGCTACTGTAAATACCGATTGCCTCTTCAAACTCAGGAATCCCCCGTTCAGCGGTTCGGGTCAATCGCCATTGGTAAGATTTTTCAACAGTGATTGTCAGAGGAAACCAAATAACCGCTTCTAGAAGTTCGTGAAGAAGGCCAATATCCTTTTCCGCCAGCAGTAAGAACAGTTTTTTTATGACTTTTGATTCTTTTACTTTAAAAAACACATCGTAAACACCGTCTGGAGTAAAATGCTCCAAACCTTCTACTCCATCGTAGGAATCTGTCATTTCATCTTGCTTAAAAACTTTGATCAGCGATTGCAATAGCATCACCTTTTGGTCAAGGTCTTCACTCAAAAACCATTCCAACGTTTCTGGGTCATCACATTGATCCAGAAGTTCCAACCAATGCATAGCTCGTTCGGGTTGAAACTTGTCTCCCTGCCACCATTCCAAATCGAAAAAATACTGCAATTGCTCAGCAGAAACCATGGACAGAATTAGAAGAGAGTCTTCGTCGCCCAGTTCCTTAATTAAATTATAGACCTCTTCAGTGGGTAGAGATTGTGTGACTGCCACAGCATCTTCACAAAGAACCAACAGTTCTCTTTGGAATACCGGCGGCAGGTTCAATACGCGCTTCGCCTGCTCCTCAAGAGGTAACGTTGATAAAATTTCCTCTACCTTGCGAGGATTCGTTTTAATCCATTCAATAGGGAAATGCTGGGTCGCAGTCAAATCCTTTGCATTAGGGATATTTTTTTCAGTCATCGATAGCCAATTGTTTTAAATTTTAATTAAATAGGGAAAGGCTTAGTATAAAACCTCGGAAAACATTTTATCAATATAGTTAAATCTGGTTTTTGACATCCAAGAAAATCCGGCTTATTTGGTTCGCAGCATTATGAAAGTTAAAATTCGTCCTGTTTGGCCTTCCCGCCTATAGGAAAAATAATTCATGGGCGAACAATAGGTGCATTCTCCACTTTGAAAAATATTTTCAGGCAATATCCCAGCCTCCAGTCCTTCACGGGTATTCACTGCAAATAAATCCAACAAAAACTTTCCATTTTCTTTAGGTTTCACAAAGGGCAATTCGAAAGGAATTTTGTTTTCAAAAGAGTTTAAACAGTTTGCGTCAACCTCATAGCAACAACCCCCTATTCCCAACCCCAAACCAGCAACCAAGTCTGCAGATTCACAACCATATTCGCGCTGCATAGCCATAATTGTCTTATTTACAATATTTTGGCGTGTTCCTTCTCGCCCGGCATGGATGGCGGCCGCGACATGAAGTCGCGAATCATATAAAAGAATGGGAACACAATCTGCCGTAAAAATTCCGATAGGTGTTTCCAAGAGATGTGTAATTATCGCATCTGCATTAACTTTAGAAATCTGTTCTTGAGTTTGTGATTTATCTTTTAACACGAAAACTTGATCACTATGAATTTGATTCAACAAATAGGGAGTCTCAATTTTCGTTTTAAACGCTTCCATAAATTTAGAAATATGATTTTCTTTATTCCCTAAATCATCTCTTCCTGAAAAATCATACTGCTCTATTTCACCTCGATCATTTTCAAAATAGCGAGGGCTGCTTGCATGAGTGAAATCTGAAAACTTATCAAAACGATTAATTTTTACCGTATCAACGGAAAGTTTCATAAAAAAAATCAAAATTTTTTTAAAAAATTAAAATCAGGTTTCAATATGATTAAGAATATGCGAACTGCCATCTCAAACTGATCATACCCTTTTTCACCCCTAAAATACGGGGTTTTTTAAGCCACAGGGTTTAATTAATATAAAAAACTATTCTAAAATTATTTTCAGCCATAGAAAGACGTTTCTAGATCATTAAAAATCATTAATATTCGCTTGACAACAAACGCTTATATCATAAAATGATAAACGGTATTTGGGCGCTGAAACGAATACCAAAAGATGTACGAAAGGAGATCTTGATGGCAACCAAGAAAAAAGCAGCGAAGAAAAAAGTAACAAAGAAAAAAGCTGCGAAGAAAAAAGTAACAAAGAAAAAAGCTACTAAGAAAAAAGCTACAAAGAAAAAAGCCACAAAGAAAAAAGCTACAAAGAAAAAAGCTACAAAGAAAAAAGCTACAAAGAAAAAGGCTACAAAGAAAAAAGCCACAAAGAAAAAAGCTACAAAGAGATAAGCAAGGTTTAGATTTCTTTCCAGCTAATACTGGCTTTATTAAACTGTCTCTCAAATCAATTGTATTAAATTTTTTCGTTTCAGCGCCCAACCAACTTTGCAGCACCAGCGAAAATTCAGGCAAGCCATTGATTTTAAATGGGTTGCCTTTATTTTTTCTCCCTCACCCAGCCCATAATCGCCTTTAAATACTGAAATTCAGCGAATGCGATGGGATGATCTACAGCATGTCCTGTTCTGGATATTTCAGCCAGCATTTTTTGCGCGGATGCAATCCCACTATTCACAGCCTTAAAAAATTCTTCTGCCGAAACATGAGCCGAGCACGAAGCTGCAAACAATCTTCCACCCGGGGCAACCAATTGAGCTCCAAGTTCCGCCAGACGACTATAGGCTTCCAAAGCTTGCGGTCTATGCTTTTTATTTCGCGCAAATGCAGGAGGGTCTAATATTACTAAATCGAACTGAGAGTTTTTCAACTTCAACTCCTTTAATTTTTCAAAAGCATCTCCTTCCAATTGTTGATACTCAAAATTTCTTTTATCCGGGAAATTTAATTGCAGGTTTTGCAATGAAGATTTTAGAGCAAATTTGTTGCTGTCAATTTCCAGAAGTTTTTTGCATCTGCCAGAAATAGCATAAATTGAAAACCCGCCGGTATAACTGAAAACGTTTAATACAGACAACCCGGCAGAAATTCGTTTTATTTGAAACCGGTTCTCCCTTTGATCAAGAAAAAAACCCGTCTTTTGCCCGTTTACAACATCAACATTAAATTTCAGTCCATTTTCAGAAAACTGCACCGGAGTTATAGGGGTAGAGCCATAAAGCACCTTGCCATCCATGAAATTGGATGAGGAGTTTGCAGTATTCCTCGCCAATCGCAACACTATCTGCTCAACATTTTTCTCGGTTTTTATTACCTCCACTATCCGATCCAAATGGCTAAACCAGCTTTTTGCGTAAACTTTTAAAACCCATGTTTTGTCGTAACGATCTAGAATCAGTCCAGGAAACCCATCATTCTCACCATTTAAAATTCGATATCCGGTCGTTCCCTGTTCACTCAATCCTTCTCGTAGCAAAAGAGCTTTCTGGAATCTTTTCAGGAAAAATTCAAAATCTATTTTTACAGGCTCCAGTAAATTCAACACACGGAAACAAAGGTCGGAATCAGGATCCCATAATCCAATAGCAAGAAAACGGTTTTTGTGATCATAAAGGACTGCAAGACTGCTGGAATTTTCTTTAACTTCGTTTTGCAGTTGGTATTTGAATATCCAGGGAAAGCCTTTCCTGATTTTAGTTTCGAGAGTCTTCGAAATTCTAAGTTTGATCATTTCAGTTGAGAGGGAATGCTTAAGGCCGTCATAGTATTCAAAATTTTTGCTTGTCGCATACGAACATGGTCTGGGACAGGTTGAAGCGACCACTTTCGTGGACTGGGTAAAATAGCCGCCAACCAAGCGGATTCCACAGGAGATAAAGACCCTGAAGACCGTTTAAAATATATTTGCGCAGCTTTTTCGCATCCGAAAACACCATCACCCCATTCAATAACGTTTAAATATACCTCAAGAATGCGCCTTTTATCCCAAAACATCTCGATCAAAGTCGTAAAGTATCCTTCAAGGATTTTTCGCAACCAGGTGCGCTTCTGCCAAAGAAAAACGTTTCGGGCCGTTTGCATTGAAATTGTACTGGCACCAATTTTTCTATCCGTTGTCAGGTTGACCTGAATCGCATATTCAATGGCTTTCCAATCAAAACCTTTATGAGAAAAAAATTTTTGATCTTCGGCTGTAATAACTGCCTTTAAAAGGTGCGGGGAAATATTCGCCAGAGGTTGCCAGGAATTTAAGCTGCGTGGACTTTCGGAAACACTTTGAGCCCAGCGAATCCACATCAACGGGGTTGAGGGCGGGTTTACGTATCGAAAAACAAGAACAGGAATCAAGGTAAGCGCTAAAAAACATAAGGAGATATCGAATACAAGGCGGCCAATTCGTATTCGGAGAGGGCCTTTTTTTTTGCTTCGCTTTCGCCTTTTCTTAGAGGGGGTTTTCAAGGCGGCCCTGATCTTTCTATAGAATGGGTGTTTCTAATCTGATTTTCTTTCGATCAACTTTGTTTTAATAGCGAATCGTATTGGTTCATGGTTTGCTTATACTGTTCTAGACGGTTAACCGGGATTTTTCTAGTGTAATGTTTATGATGCTTCGAATCAAAAGGGTTATAAATTCGATCCCGATTTTTTCTATGTTGGATTTCATAGTGCAAATGCGGAGCAAAGGTTCGCCCTGTGTTACCTGATTCAGCAATTTCCTGACCGGCTTTTACCGTTTGTCCAGGCTTGACAAGAACCCGGCTGAGATGCAGATACAAAGTCTTGATCCCTTTTTTGGGGTGATCGATTTCCACGCAATAACCATTAGCCCGAACGTTCCAGTTTGTCCGTGTCACCTTACCCTTAAAGCCGGAATAGACTGAAGTTCCTACAGGCGCCTTAAAGTCCGTGCCAGAATGACCTGCAACTCCCTTACGAAAATCTCCGGGGAGAGAAGTGATTTCAGTATAGGTTCGCATAGGGCTTTGCGATTCTACGATTCGTTTTGCGATCTCATTGCCCTCGAGATCAAAATATCCTGCTTGATCAAGGCCATCGAAAAAATTTGCTACAAAAGTTTTTCCAAACGCCTGACTCTTATAGGAAAGTTTTAAAATTTTGAATTGCTCGGGGCCATCCATTTTCTGGAAAACCACTTTCATAGCATCATCGTTTCGAATATATTTATTTACATCAAAAAACCACGACATCAACCGCCCGAGATGCGCAGATAAAGCCGCGCAACCTTCCTTGCGGGAGAGAATTTTACAGACCGTATAATTTAAAGAGTTTCGAACTTTGAAATCTAAAGATTGAACGGCTATATCGCCAATTTTTATATCATCTGACTTTGAGAATGATATCTTCTGAACTTTTGGACTTGGAGGAATAATTTTTTCAAATGGAATATTTTTTTCAGGATCCAGCCCTTCTACCTGCGATTCAACCAAGTTGGCAGATTCTTCTTGTGGAATGGCTTTGGCCATTTCCACTGGAGCATTTCCTCCAAAAAATAACAAATAAAAATTCAAACCCACTGAAACAGCAAATAACAAAAGAAATCCAAAATTCGGTAAAGATTTCTTTTTTATCTCTACATGCTGGCCTTGGAGCGAGTTTGGAAAGTCCATTTTAATTCCTTCTTTTAAGTGATAAAGTAGATATTTCAATTTAACAGGGCACTCAACCACGCCTATTATATAAGATAATGTCAAATAAAACAATAAGTTCTGAGACTGCAACGGCTATTTACCAACCCGACGCAGTCTTTATCGAAGAAGGCTGCAAGGACTATCCACTAGCCCAGAAAATCTTGTCTGGCCTTTCTAATGTTCCGGTTTATGAAATTCAGGATGCCGGGGAGCTGGAAAAACAGTTTAAGACTTCTCAACCTGATGTTTTCGGAGAGGGAAAAAAGAATCTGGTTTTATCTCGGTTCAATGGGTCCTTTTTAAAAAAATGTCCGGGGGCGAGTCCGGGCATGGTGTGTTGCAATTATTATGTCGTCAACTTATCAAAAAATTGTATCTACGATTGTTCTTATTGTTTTTTGCAGGATTTTTTAAACAATAATCCACTACAAGTGGCTTATGTAAATGTGGAAGACCTTTTTAGGGAACTCGAAGAGGTCTTCACTCAACACCCTGACCGGGCCTTTCGTGTTGGAACCGGTGAGATCACAGACAGCCTGGCCCTGGATTGTCTGGTACCGTATTCACAACTGCTAATCCCATTTTTTAATAAACAGAAAAATGCTGTATTGGAATTAAAAACCAAATCGGACCGCGTAGAAAATTTACTGGATCAGCCAGACCCGACCAATGTTATCGTTTCCTGGTCGATCAATCCTCAGCAGGTGATTGATTTGGAAGAAAAGGGAACTCCAGATTTGGAGAAACGTCTGCATGCAGCCAGCCTTTGCGTGGAAAAGGGTTACCGTGTTGGCTTCCACCTGGACCCGATTATATTAATCCCCGGTTGGGAAAAAGCCTATAAGGAATTGGTAGACACTCTTTTTGATTTTATTCCTGCATCGCGCATGGAATGGGTGAGTCTGGGAAGTTTTCGTTATCGATCATCGTTAAAACCCATTATCAAATCGCGACACCCTGAAACTCTTTTATTTACAGGAGAGCATTTGCCGGGCAAAGATGGAAAGTTTCGCTATTTGCGACCCCTAAGAAATAATGCATACGAAACCATTCGGGGGTTTTTACAGGAAAAATCAAAAGAGTTGAGTATTTACCTTTGTATGGAGACCAAAGAAATTTGGGAAGATGTTACGGGAAAAACTCCGCGTAGTGACGAAAAGCTTGATATGTTTTTTGATCTTTGAAGGACGACTATAAACGCATTGGCATAACAATGCTTTTATATTGGTCATCGTTTACCGAGGTAAACAGGCAGGAGTGATTTTGATCCTTCAAATTAAGGGTCACTGCTTCAACATCTATAACATTTAAAATGTCGAGAACGTATTTGGCATTCAATCCAATCGACATTTCCTCGCCATCGTATTCAATCGCGACTTCTTCTACCGCAGCACCGAGATCGGTATTGTCTGAAACCAGAGTGAGAGTGCCTTTTTGTATCTCAAAGCGAACCATTTTTGATTTTTCGTCGGCCAAAAGGGCGACCCTTTTTAAAGCATGAGTCAAATCTTCTCGATTGGCCTGAGCTTTCAAAGGATTGTCAGCAGGAATTACCTGGCGATAATTGGGGAACTTACCGTCAATTTTCCTGGAGACAATAACCTGCTTGCCATGAATGAAAGCAAGATGATTGTCATGAGAAGAGAATCCAAATTTCTCATCATTGTCTTCCATCAGCTTTAATAGTTCAGATAAAGCTTTTTTAGGCAGCAAAAAGCTGGCTTTTTCGCCCTTAGCCGCTTGTGAGTTGACGGGACGACTGATCAAGGCGAGCCTGTGTCCATCTGTTCCTACAAGAGTTGCATTGCTACCTTCTGTTTCAAGCAACAAACCATTCAACGCCTGTCGGGATTCATCTGGGGATACAGAGAAAAAAGTTTTACGGATCATTTCCTTTAAAATTTTGCCATCAAATTCTATGAGAACCTTGTCGCTGTATTCAGGCATAGGCGGGTAATCTTCAGGGGGTAGACCCGGAAGACGAAATTTGGATTTCCCGCATTTTAAAGTGATCCAGTTGTTTTCTTCTTTTTTAATATAAATTTCTTCGTTCGGAAGTTCTCGGATGATATCAAACAGCTTCCGAGCATTGAGCGTCACCGCACCCTCCTTGGCAACATTGGCAGGGTAGCTTCCCAGAGTACCTATTTCCAAATCTGTAGCGCGGATGCAGATACTATCTTTTTCGGCGGAAAGATGCAGATGGGAAAGAATGGGCATTGCCCCTTTTGGTTCAACTATTCCCTGAACTTTGTGTACGGCGTTCAGGAGCACATCCCGGCTAATTCTAACTTCCATGTAACTCCTCATTTACAGCAATTGAGCCCAATGTTGGACTTGAAGATTTTTAGCACAATTGAAAAAACCTGTCAAAACAAATGATGTTTCTCCGCTAAATTTAAAAACCTTATTTTCCAGCACTTACCAAGACTAATATCTGAAATTTTCGAAGAAATGGAAGACCTTGTATTGGAATAGCGATAAACGGCTGAAAAATAATTATTTATTGAAAAAAATAGCTAAAATAACTTCTCTAAAATTAATTGACGTTACCTCTTTGAGCAGGAATTATAGCTACTTAGTTAAATTGAAATATTTATTATTTTTAACTGTGCAATTTCGCAATTTTCCAGTTCAACTCCTGAATATTTAAATGAAAATCAAACAACAACATTGGTCAGATAAAGAAGGTTGGGTCTTCGAACCCAGCGAAAATAATTGTAAAGACGCTCAACTCGTTTTTGTTTTTGGCTCTCCAACCCACATCAAAAATAAAAGCCGCTTTGATGAAATTCGAGAATTTTACCCCCAAGCTCAAATTCTTGGTGCCTCTACCGCCGGTGAAATTTGCGGTCCCAGAGCGCATGAAAATTCTCTTTCCGTAACAGCCGTTTTTTTAGAGCACACTACCCTTGCATCCAGACAAATGACTATTACCAGTGAAAAAAGTTTTTCAGTTGGAGAAGAACTTATCCTATCCTTACCCCAAGAAGGATTAAGACATATTTTTGTTCTTAGCGATGGCCTGAATACCAATGGATCTGAATTAATTAAAGGGATGTCAAAACATCTCCCAAAAGGTGTGAGTGTCACGGGGGGTCTCGCAGCAGATAATGGAAAATTTATTGAAACTGGGGTAGCTTTAAATGACTTACCTGGAAATAATAATATTGTCGCAATAGGATTTTATGGCTCCCGGTTCAAAATCGGTTATGGATCAAAAAGTGGATTTATTCCCTTTGGGCCGGAGCGGGTTGTCACCCGTTCTGACCGAAATGTTCTCTACGAGTTGGATAACGAACCTGCCTTTGAACTCTATAGAAAATATCTGGGAGACAAAATTAAAGATTTTCCAACCACATGCTTTCACTTTCCTATCTGGCTCATAGACAAAGAAGTGGAGGATGGAACTGTACGAACGATTCTTGGGTTCGATGAAAAGATAGGAAGCATTACCTTTGCCGGCGACATCCCTGAGGGAACACACGCAAAATTAATGAAAGCAAATACTGATAATTTAGTATCTGGAGCGGAGGAAGCTGCAAAAAACTGTGTCTTACAAGGCAGCGAAAAACCAGAGTTCGCCATTCTTATTAGTTGTGTGGGAAGAAAAATTGTAATGAGCCAAAGGGTAGAAGAGGAAATTGAAATTGTTCGCGATGTTTTTAGCCCGGACACAACACTTGCAGGGTTTTATTCTTACGGCGAAATCGCTCCCTTTGGAAATTCAAACCTACATCGCCTCCATAACCAAACCATGTCCATCACTACTTTTTCAGAATTGTAATTGAAGAGATGAAGCATAAATTACTTTTGCGCCAAATCAAACGCTATATGGGGGATGAAAAAAATATTCCTCAGGAATTGCGAGGTTTTTTATCAGCCATTGATGAGGCCTACTGCCAGAGAGATGACGACTACTCCCTTCTCGAGCATGCGTTGAAAGTATTATCTGAAGAAGTTCACGAAAAGAACAGTCGAATCGAATGGCTTTCCCGGTTTCCAGATGAAAACCCCAATCCTGTTTTGCGAGTTTCTAATAAAGGAAAATTATACTACGCAAACCCTGCCAGCCGAAAGCTTATGAATACTTTCGATCTGGAAGTAAAAAAGGAAGTCCCAAAATATTGGAAATACATTGTGGAAGTAACACTTGCAAAAAATAAAAATGAAACTATTGAATTAGAAGTAGGACAAATTTTTTACTCACTTACCTTTTCCCCAGTGGTGGAAGAGGAATATGTAAACATTTATGGTTATGACATTACCGGACGAAAACTGGCAGAAAACTATCTACTCGACCAAAATAATTTACTAAGCTCTCTTGCGACCAACAATGATCTGCAAACTGTTTTGGATGAGCTTTGCCTGAAAGTAGAAAAATACACCGATGGCCTAAAGAGTTCTATTTTACTTCTCGATAAATCCGGAAAATATCTACATTATGGTGCAGCCCCAAACCTGCCAAAAAGTTATATTGAAAAAACCCGAAAAGTTTATATAGGGGAAGATCAGGGTTCCTGTGGAACAGCGGCTTATCTTAAAAACACCATTATCGCCGAAGACATTTCAAAAGACTCCCGTTGGGCTAAACACAAAAGCCTTCCACTTTCACATGAGTTACGTGCTTGCTGGTCCACACCGATCATGAATGTTTCTGGTGCCGTCCTGGGTACTTTCGCGCTCTATTACCATGAACCAAGAAAACCCCTTCAAGCTGAAATGGAACTCATTACGTCATCGGCAAACATCGCGGCTTTGGCCATACATAAAAATCAAACTCAGGATGATCTAAAAAATTACGCTGCCGAACTTGAACGCAGTAACAAAGAGTTGAGCGATTTCGCCTACATCGCTTCGCATGATCTACAGGAGCCCTTAAGAAAAATTTCTATTTTCAGTGATCGCCTTCTAGGGGACAGTGACTCGTTCAATGACACGCAAAAAGCCTATCTCGATCGAATGGGGAATGCCGCATGTAGGATGCAAACCCTGATAGAAGACCTATTGAGACTTTCTCAGATAACAACAACTGGCAAAGCTTTTCAAAAGATAGACCTGGGAAAAATAGCTTTGGAAGTGGTCGAAGATCTGAATGCAAAACTCCAGGAAACTCGGGGCAAAATAAATATAGGGGAATTACCGCATCTTGAAGCCGACCCCTTCCTAATGCGACAGCTTTTTCAAAACCTGATCGAAAACGCATTGAAATATCATAAACAGGATATCCCCCCCCTAATTCAGGTGGATAGCAGTTATGAAACTAAAGAAGGCTGGACCATCAACGTAAAGGATAACGGTATCGGGTTGAATGCGGAAAAGTTTGCCGAGCGCATCTTTGCTCCCCTGGAGCGATTGCATGGGGTTTCATCATACGGAGGAACGGGAATTGGCCTGGCTATCTGCAAAAAAATCGTAACCCGGCATAGCGGATCTATTTTTGTCAAAAGTGAAGAAGGGCAGGGAGCCACCTTCACCTTCATCTTACCCAAAGTGCAGCCTCGGGCATAAATCAATAGAATTTCCTAAAATTTTATTTTTTTACGATTTTTGCCCAAGCATCACGGAGGGTGACAGTCCGGTTAAATACTGGAGAATCAGAAGAAGAAGTTTGGCTGTCCACGCAAAAATAACCCAGCCTTAAAAATTGAAACCGCTCTCCACTTTTTGCTTTGCCTAATGAAGGCTCTACTAAAGCTTCTTCAATGATTTCCAAAGATTCTGCATTCAAACTCGATTTTAAATCGGGGCACTCTTTTTCATTAGCCGGATTTTCATGTGTGAAAAGGTGGCTGTACAATCTCACCTTTGCTGTATAGGCGTGATCGGCTGAGACCCAATGCAACGTACCCTTAACTTTTCTTCCGTCTTGAGTCGAACCGCTGCGTGTCTCTGGATCATAAGTACAACGTAACTCAACGATCTCTCCGGCTTCATTTTTTACTACTTCTTCACATTTAATTACATAACCGTGTTTGAGACGGACTTCGCGACCGGGAGCCAGGCGAAAAAACTTTTTAGGAGGATCTTCCATAAAATCCTCTCGCTCAATGTAAACAACGCGGGAAAACGGCATTTTGCGAGTTCCGGCATTTGGGTCTTCAGGATTATTCACCGCATCCATTTCCTCAACCTGATCTTCCGGGTAATTGACCAGCACCACTTTAAGTGGACGCAAAACCGCCATCACACGTGTAGCTGTCTGGTTCAGGTTTTCACGAACACAATGTTCCAATAACGCGAAATCAACCGTACTATTGCTTTTTGAGATCCCAATACGCTCACAAAATTCGCGGATTGCCTCAGGAGGATAGCCTCGCCTGCGCATTCCGGAAAGCGTTGGCATACGCGGGTCATCCCAGTCATCCACATGGCCTTCTTCTACCAACTGCAAAAGTTTTCTTTTACTTAAGATGGTGTAATTGAGGTTCAACCGCGCAAACTCAATTTGCTCGGGATGATAAATGTCCAACTCATCCAAAAACCAGTCATAAAGAGGACGATGATCCTCAAACTCCAAAGTACATAAAGAATGGGTTATTTTTTCAATAGAATCTGATTGCCCGTGGGTAAAGTCATACATAGGATAAATGCACCACTTGTCTCCCGTCCGATGATGCGTTGCCTTCAAAACTCGGTAAAGAATAGGGTCGCGCAAGTTCAGATTGCCGGAACCCATATCAATTTTGGCACGCAGAACTTTTTCTCCTTCTGCAAACTCACCGGCTTTCATCTTTTCGAATAAATCTAGATTCTCTTCAAGGGTCCGGTTTCGATAGGGACTGTCTTTTCCCGGTTCTAAAAGGGTTCCCCGAAACTCACGTATTTGTTCAGGGTTCAAATCATCTACATACGCCTTTCCCTTGTTTATCAACTGAACAGCAAACTCAAAAAGCTGATCAAAATAGTCGGAGGCGTAAAACATACGATCTGCCCAGTCGAATCCGAGCCATTTAACATCTTCCTGAATGGCTTTCACATACTTAGTTTCTTCTTTGCTGGGGTTGGTATCATCAAACCGCAAATTACATGTTCCAGAATATTTCACCGCAAGACCGAAATTCAGACAAATGGACTTTGCATGGCCAATATGAAGATGTCCATTGGGTTCTGGAGGGAATCGCGTGTGGACGGTAAACTTAGTGCTCTTTAATTCTTCATCAATTCTATTTTGAATAAAATTGGAAGGGATTTCGACATCTGACAAATTTTTTCTCCTCTATCTTGATACAGGGCGGGAAATAAACGAAGCCATTATAACCGCAAAACCCGTTAAAAAGGTTTTTCAATGGAACGGATTCTACCAATAGGAGTTCTTGTAAGCAAGATACGAAAATTGGTTTCCCCATCCTGCCTTTTTTAGGGTAAAAATATACAAGTTCAATTCCCTTACATTTTTTATAATTTCGCTCAATGCCAGTTAGCCGAAGGTTTACGATACTTATTATTTTTCTTGTTTGTGTGGCCAGTTCTTTTTGGTTGGTTTCCCGCTACCCCGCTTTGGACACAAAAGCAGCTCTTTCTGGCACTGAAGCATTTGAAGACCCTCTCACCAACGAAGCCCATTTCCACGCATCGCGAAATGCAGATTTTACTACGCGGGTGATGATCACCACTCTAAACTGGTACCAAACCAATTGGCGCGGTATGGCCTTTGGGCTTGTAATCGCGGCAGGGTTTTACACTCTTCTAAAATACACTCCCAGACAATCCTCCGATAAACGTTTCCGCAACAGTTTTATGGGCATGTTTGTTGGCACGCCACTCGGTGTTTGTGTCAACTGCGTCGCCCCCATAGCTAAAGGAATGTACGAGGCTGGGAGCAAAATGGAAACCGCTTTAGCGGTTATGTTCAGTTCCCCCACTCTGAACATTGTCATCCTGACCATGCTGTTCTCAATTTTTCCTTTTTATATGGCGCTGGCAAAACTGCTCGCAACCTTCTTGCTAATCCTATTAATTGTCCCATTGATTTCTGACAAAAAAAGGGCTCCGATTGAAAACTCTGTATGTGAGATTGATACCTCCTGCGATATCACCACCGAATCATGGTCAGAAGCATTCAAAGGAACAACCAACGACTATTTAAAAGGGCTGAAATACATTTTTATCAGAACGGTCCCTCTCATGCTTTTAGCCGGTTTCTTGGGAGCCGTGGCAAGCCATGCATGGAGCTTCGAAAAATTGATTGGCGTTCCGATCAATCTGATTAATCTGAGTCTGATCTCTTTCATGGGCACGATCATGCCCTTGCCAATAGCCTTTGATTTGATGCTGGCACAAGCCTTGATGATGTCAGGACTGGCCCCCGCGTTCGTAACTACAATGCTGTTCACACTTGGGACATTCAGTATTTATTCTGCGATGATCGTTGCGCGCACGTTTTCCGTTTTCCTGGCGATAAAACTTTTTGCTATCGTTTTTGCCATTGGCATAGGTTTAGGTTACGCCACTAATAGTTTCATCGAGTATCGCCACATCCAGTGGCTGCAACAATACGACCAAATCGTGGGCGAACCCATTGCTAAAAATGTTTCTTCAAACGCCAATGACTTTTCTCTACCCCCCATGACTCGTCACGCAGCACCTATTATTCTCAAGCAGGAAAACATCACCCTTAAAGCTCACCCACACGAAACTAGAAACGCTCAGAAAGGAAAACTCTTTACCGTACAAAATGGAACCGAGATGGGAATCACCTACTCCAACTCCATGACTCCAAGTTTGTTTCTTGATCCATTATTTTTTGGCCGCGGCATTGCTTCAGGGGATTTCAATCTCGATGGCTGGACGGACTTTGCCATTGCCACGGACAATGGATTTGAGCTTTACCAGAATTTGTATGGGAAAAGTTTCAAAAAAGTATTTAGCGATGTGGCTCAACTCAAAGGTAAGCAGGGGATCAATATATCTCTCGTTGATTTGAATAACGATGGTTGGCTCGATATTTTCCTAACCACTTTCAACGAAGGGAATTTTGCGGTTTTAAATCCCATCCCCGTGGAAGGCAAAATCACTATTAAAAAAGTACCAAACGGAGACGCTCTTCTCACAAGCGCATCCGCCTTTGCGGACATCAATCATGACGGCTATCTCGATATCATTAATGGCAATTACTATTTAGGTATCCTGACTCGCAAACCTGTAAAACAAGCCGCCGATCAGTTGGTAATGAATCGCAACCTTGAATTCAATATAGAAGAACTGGAAGGCATTCCCGGTCAAACTCATTCCACATTACTTACAGATCTCAATCTCGATGGGCGAACCGATCTAATGATTGGCAATGATTACCGCGTTGCTGACACCTATTACCACGGGGCCGATAACGGCACCTTTAAAAAAATTCGCCATCAGGACGGCATTATTCCTCTCACCACTCAAAACACCATGAGTATCGATATTGGGGATTTCAACAATGATTTAATCCCTGATATTTATCTTGCGAATATTGGAATGTCACGCGGTCTGGATGTTGTCTCTAATATTTTTGGTGACACCATGCAAAATGCCGGGCTCGATTTTTGTGATTCGGGGAAAAGTGTTCTCGATAAAAAATCCTGCTACCAACTCGTAAAGCTGGCTACCCTTCTGAACCCAGAAAAACAGGACATCACAGAAAAGTGCGCTCTCTTAGGCGATCCCGATCAGGTTCAGGAATGTATGGTCATGCGTATGGTGCTGGTGGCAACAGTACGGAAAAATAAAACGCTTTGCGAAAAAATTTCCGCACCTTTCATGCTCAACAATTTGGTTTGCAATAAATACTTTGAGGCACAACACCTCAAATTTTCCAGAGATGACGAAATTCCCATGCAAACCCAGTTCAACCTTCTGTTATCGGGTCAAAGTGATCACATATTTAAAGATGTCTCCAAACAAACGCAAATTTCCACGGCCGAATGGAGTTGGAACGCGCGCTTCGCCGACCTGGATAACGACCAATGGCAAGACCTGTATGTGGTCAATGGGGTGCCCATCACCCAGGAGTTTGCAGCCAATAATTTTTTCCATAACCAGAAGGGGAAATCTTTTAAGTCATCCGAACAGGATTTTGGATTGGATGACTACGACCACAGCTCCTCGTACACTTATCTGGATATAGACAGGGATGGAGACCTGGATATCATCGCGAATACCCTATACGGTCCGTTCAAAGTGTATACTAATCATGAGGCTAAAAATAATAGTGCCACTTTCAAACTCCACGACGAAAAGGGCAACCGTTTTTGTCTTGGATGCAAAATAATTATCCGCTATGGACTCAATGGAGATAAGCACCAGTTGCGCGAAATAAAAACCGGAGGCGGGTTCCATTCCTACGATGCACCTGTAGCGCATTTTGGCCTGGAAAATTTTGATGATATCAAAGACATTGAAATAACCTGGTCGACTGGGGAAACCACTCTAATCAAGGGTGGCTTTCCTGCGAACCATGAATACATAATCCAAAGAAGCAATGTCCCATGAAAAAGTTAATCGGTGTTTTTCTCATCATCAGTGTCGTAGGGGCCACTGTCTGGCGAGTCACTACTCATGAAGAACCGATGCATGCGGAAGACTATCTTCAATTAGGAATTGAACAAGGAGCATCAGGCAAGCATGAAGAAGCCATCGAGGCATTTAAAAAAGCCCTCCTTGAAAATCCCAATTACGTTCCTGCCTATTTGAGTTTGGGCAACGCATATGGTAATACAGGACGTTATGAGGAATCGATAGCCTCCTACAAAGAAGGAATTCAACTCAATCCAAGGCACCCGGAAGTGCCACAAATGGAAATGAACATCGCCTGGATCGCCCATAAAACGAAGGATAGTAAAACTGCCATCCTTTACTCCAAAAAAGCCATTCAGTCTTTTACAGATAGAAACGATTATTCGGGCGTTGCCATAGCTGCAACGAGACTACGCCTGATCGAAAACAAACCGGAATCACCATAAAATAATGTCACTTTGGTTAATAGTCGGATTGGGAGGTTTTGTCGGTGCTATTTTACGCTATTGGGTCAGCGGCTGGATTCAAAGCGGATTCGTCACCTTTCCTCTGGGAACTCTCGGGGTCAATTTTCTGGGCAGTCTTTTACTGGCTCTGATAATGTATGCGTCGGAATACCGCGGCCTGTTCGACGAACAAGTGAGAGTGTTCCTGACCATCGGGGTTTTAGGTTCTTTCACCACAATGTCTACATTTAGCTTTGAATCGATGAAGCTTTTAGAGCAAAGTGAACATATGATGTTCGGCCTCAACCTTGTAGGCACAGTTTCCCTATGTTTGTTGGCCGTTTTTTTGGGCAAAGTTTTAGTTGTTGGAATGGGGATGAAATAAAGTGAAAAAAGAATCGGATGCTATCTTACTGAGAATATTTATTGGTGAAGGCAGTAAATATAAAGGCAAATTACTATCAAAGTATCTCGTCGAATTTTTTAAACAGGAAGGCTTGGCCGGCGCTACTGTAATAAGAGGTATCGGTGGATTCGGCAAAACGAGCAAGCTGCACACCACCTCAATTTTGAGACTGTCTGATGATCTGCCTGTCGTCGTTGAGGTCGTCGATCGAAAAGAAAATATAGAACGCGTGAAACCTCAACTCGGAGAAATTATCGAAGAAGGGCTGATCACCGAAGAAGAGGTAAAAATAGTTTTTTACGAAGGTAAAAATTCTTCCGAAAAATAGAGTAGAATACCTCCCCTAAATTAAATGCATGCGCCTGTAGCTCAGCTGGATAGAGCAACGGACTTCTAATCCGTAGGTCGTAGGTTCGAATCCTACCAGGCGTACCAATATAACAACGGGTTATGAGATTCGTCTCATAGCCCTTTTTGTTTATGTAGGCACAGTGTAGGCACGAGACTTCAAACAGGTGCTGGTTTTTGCGGGATAAGATAATAAGGTTCGGTGCAGTTTTCTAATCAATTTTAATCGATAAATTTGCAACGCATAGTAAGGTATAGGTTGCTGGGAGATCGTCTAAATTAAGGCGTTAAACACCAGCGCTCCTGGAAGCTATCAGAAATAAATAGCTAGGCTATATCCAGGAGAGCGAGGGAGAGTACGCATGCAATGCGACCAGCTTGAAACTTGTTTTAAACAAGATCCTCCTCTGCCAAAGAAATACCTGAATAGAGGTATAGTACTTCCAAGGGAGTGTTGCTAATGTTTTATATTTTGCAAAGCTAAACTGACTCAAACTTAAATCTATACTATAAGAAAAGGATTGATCCATGAAAAATTGTAAGCAGTTGCCGATAAAAGTAATTCTAATTTTCACGATCTTCTTATCTGTTTTACTTTCTGTAGGGTGTGGTGCTGTCAAACATTCGGTCGACCTTCAGGAAGATTATGCCATTAAAGCTGATGCCAAAATTGAAGTAGGTGAAGTAACTAATGGCACAGGGTTGACCTTCGATATCGATATTGAGAAACTTTTGGCTGATGCTCTTGAGGAATCGCTTCGTGAAGAAAAACTGCTTTCAACGATACCAAGGGAACCAAGACTTACCATCACAAGCAAAATCGTTGAATATAAGCCGGGGAATGCTTTTAAAAGGTGGTTGTTGCCTGGGTGGGGAAGTACTGTGTTGATGATTGAAAGTGATTTGATGGATGCCAACAAATTGATAGGCTCCGTCAAAGCAAGGCGAACTGTCGCTATTGGGGGTGGCTTTTCGATAGGAGATTGGAAAGATATTTTTAGGGATGTTTCAAAAGATGTTGTCAAAGATCTTCGGAAAAAAATAGATTGTCCAAAGTGTAGCGAGGAGGAAGTTAAATCGGTGGACATTGAATCTCAACAATGAAATCTCGACCTTAATAAATCGTTTAAGGTCTGTAAGAATAAAAGGGCTCTGCTGTATCTAATACTCACCCAAATCTAATTAGGGACGCCATGAGGATTTTTCTTCTAGTAATAACCCTTTCCTTTTTTTCTGTCTCTCTCGTAGAGGCTCATCGCTCAGGTTGTCACCGTTGGCATAGTTGCCCATCAGACTCAGGTTCCTACACCTGCGGGGACACTAGCCATTGCTCCGGTTGCTCGGATAACCAGTATTGCGAAAGTGGCAGGCCAAGGACTGATGAAGTCAATTCTCAAGCTCCCATATCCAGTTTTAATCAACGGTACAATCGAAAAGAATGGCCCCACTGGGTTGATACAGATGGCGACTGCCAGAATACCAGAGCGGAAATTCTAATAAGGGATAGCAATACTCCTGTACTGTTTAAGTCTGAGAGACATTGTAGAGTGATAGGTGGGGAATGGATCGGCCCATATACCGGAGAGACGTTCAACTTCGCCAATGAAATAGATATCGATCACATCGTTCCCCTAAAGCACGCTTATGAAACTGGAGGTTCCACTTGGACCAGAAAGCAAAAAAGAGAGTTTGCGAATGATTTTGATAATTTACTTGCTACTGATAAATCAGCTAACAGGAGTAAGGGGCACAAGGGGCCTGAAGAATGGATGCCATTGGATCAGTCGTACTGGTGTGAGTATGGACAACGTTGGAGAGGAATTAAGGATAAGTATGGACTGATTATCCGTGATTTAGAGAAGCAGTCTTTAAACAGAATGGAGCAACATTGTGAGTAGTATATTGAAAGAAAGAATCGCCCTGATATTAGTATCTCCAACTGAAATTAACTTGCTGACCACATTCATTTGACGACATACACGTATGCAATGCGACCGGCCTGAGAAACACCTATGAAAACTGAATCCCAAATTTGGTATAAATAACGAGATCTGGTCAGTGTATGGAAACCTCAACCCGTACCTCAATTACTATTAACAACTTTGCAAAGAGGCAACAACGGTGAATAAATCAAAAATATTTTTACTCTCTCTTACTTTTCTATTTTTGTTGAGTGGTTCTGTTTATGGTGAAGAACCAGAAGTAAGTTATGTACAATTCAAGCTTTTTCAAACGAGAAATATTCATAATACACTTAGGCTTAATACTGTAACTGGTGAGATAGTCCAGATCCAAAATAATGGTTTAAAATTTCTAGTAACACTCCCATTGTCTCCTAATGATGGCATTGAAAGATACAGTCTTCATAAAACAAAAAATATGTGGACTTATATACTTCTCGATGAAACAAAAGGTAAGTTATGGCAGTGTCAGTTTAGTGTTAAGGAGGGTGACGACAGTAGGTTCTGCTTATCAATAAATTCATCTTCGCTATCTTCAACGACCATAAGAAAATTCTCAATTCAGCCTCTAACTAGTATGTTTCAATATTATTTAATTAATCAGTTAAATGGCGAAATGTGGATGTTTCAATGGAGCACAAAAGATGAAGATGGCTATCGGTGGATAAAGAAGCAATAATTACTGATGTCAGTCGGTTGTTCTTCAATTCCAACTGTTCCTCCACAGTTGGAACCTGCCAAACAAAAACAAGGAACAGAGGATTCTCAGATATGTAAGTTTGGTTTTCATATTGAATCCAAGTTTATCCATTCAAGTAAAATAACAGTAAAACCGCCTACCGTACCTATAAACTCCCCCGTTTTACTCGACCAAGTAAAAATCCACTTCCCAAGCTGCATAAAGAGGTCTATCAGAATAAGTGTATAAACAGCATTTAAAAAGCTAAAATAATCCAGCAGCAGAGCCTGTGGGCTCTGTGCAAAAATACAAATGAGAACGGCGGAGCAATAATGTACCAGTGAGCCGTTGATATATTTTTTGTTGTGGCGGAGTAAAAGTGTCCCACTCACGTTAAGCTTTCTATCCTGTATGTAATCCATATTCAGGAGGGAGGCGA
>Ga0233439_10000317_pt1 | contig 75430 bp, 60 predicted proteins | sample SI_123_September_6_FD_182713 | JGI IMG/M metagenome (GOLD analysis project Ga0233439, IMG submission 182713) | Seawater microbial communities from Saanich Inlet, British Columbia, Canada - SI_123_September2016_100_MG | ecosystem: Environmental > Aquatic > Marine > Inlet | place: Canada: British... | reverse complement strand
TCCTGGCCTTCGTAGTCGTAGAGTTTGGCGATGGGAAACTGCACTACTCGCCAGCCGTCGGCCAAGGCCGCGATGACCGAATCGTAGGGCGCTTCGGCGGAGGGCAGGGTCGGTTCTTGCGGTTGGCCAGGGTCGTAGAGGGCCCAGCTGGCCAGCGGCGCGCGCATATTCGTCGATTTAGAATAGAGGTAGAGCACCCGTTGGCAGGGCTCTGCGAGTTGGGCTTCGAGGCGGTCCAGGTCGGCGGTGGCAAGTGGCTCGTCGGCGAGCTTTCCCCGGGCTTGTACCAGCCATTCTTTTACGGCTTCGCGCATAAACGTCTCCCGATGGTGTCGGGGACATAAGAAAGCTCGTTCGGGCGTTGGGGTCAATAAGCAATCGCCGGTAATTTTTGCTATATTGGCCCGTGCGTATTGGCTGAATATATAACAGGAGATGATGTGTATGGACGATATAAAAGCGTTGGTTTTTGTCGGTACAGAGGGCATTTACCACGATCACGAGGGCCAGGGGAAGTTTATCGCCAAGTTCTTATCGGCAACGGATGGAATTAGCGCGGACTTTTCACAGGATTATGGCGTGATGGCCGGCGGCTTGGCAAGCTACGACACGGTGTTGTTCTATACCGATGTCGGTCATTTTAGCGAGCAGCAGGAAGCGGGTTTACTCGAGTTTGTCGAGCAAGGCGGTGGCTTTTTCGGCCTGCATACCGCGGCGGCTTCCTTCCGCGAAAACCAAGGCTATCACGCGATGCTTAACGCCTTCTTTGATGGGCATAGCAAATACATGGACTTCAAGGTGGATTTAGTTGACCGCGAGGATCCGATCACGCGCGGGCTTGAAAATTTCACCGTGACGGACGAGTTATACTACCTAAAACACGACCCGACTAAGTCGCACCATCTGATGCAAGCCTACGACGAGACGAAGGACGAGACCCACGTGATGGCCTTCCATCATGATTATGGAGCGGGGCGGGTGTTTTATTTTTCGCTGGGACACGATATGGCGGTATTGCAGGATCTGAGTTTTCAGGAGATCGTGCGCAGAGGTGTGCGTTGGGCGGCAACCAGCAAACTGCCCGCGGCGTGATGGGTGACGCAACAAAAGCCACGGTGGAAAAGGGGGAGCAGTTTCTCGCGGCAGCGACGGAGGGCCTCGTGAAGTTGGTGCACGAATTAAAAAGCCAAGCCGGCAAGGCCAAGGCAGCGCCTCCAGCCGATGCCGAACTCGACTTCGGCATCGGTCAGGGCAGCTGAATTGACACGCGCGCACCATCGCCGTAAAGTTTAGCCCGCAACCGACCATTCCCCTAGGAGTCCGTCATGACCGAGCTGGAAATGATCGAAGAGCTAAAAAACTTCGACACCCCCTCCATCACCAATGTTGTCGCCACCTACCCCGACCACCCCTTGTGTCTGGGGCTCTACAATCCATGGAGCGAGAATTGGTATACCGACCAGTCGCTGCGCTGTATGTATCCCGAACTGGGGCGCACGGTCGGCTACGCCGTTACCTGCACCTGGGGCGTACCCGATCCCAACTATAGCGGCGTTACCTTTATGGATGTGCTCGATGCGATGGACGCCTCGCCCAAACCGACGATCTTCGTCTTCCAGCAGAAATTCCCACCGGAACTCGAGGGCAAAGTCGGCCTGGCTGGCGGCAATATGACCACCGCGATGCAGGCCATCGGCTGCGTCGGCGCGATTTCCAATGGCCCCTCGCGCGACATCGACGAGATCCGCCCAATGAAATTCCAATATCTGCTCAGCGGCGTCACCGCCGGGCACGGCGCGATGGCCGTGCACGCGGTCAATGTCCCGGTCTCGGTAGCCGGCATGGACGTGGCCCCGGGGGAGATTATCCACATGGACGAAAACGGCGCGGTCAAATTCCCCGCCGACAAGCTCAAAGCCGTGTTGGAAAACGCCCGCGCTCTGCAAATAGAAGAGACCGAGCGCCTCGACCGCTTGCGCAACGCTAAATCGGCCGCCGAATTGCGCGCTATTTTCGGCGGACATACCTACGGCGACGACGAAAAGAAATAATCCGATGCGGCGGATAGCGTCGGGCGCCCTGGCCCTATCCGCCGCACTACTCGGCGTCGGCAGCAAATGTTACGGCGGGCACGCCTTTCTCGGCAGTACCTTTGCTGGGATTTCCCTCATTACACCTCTCCCAAAGCCGAGCGAAGGGTCGGGGGTCTACCGCAGGACAAAGCATCCCCAAGGCCAGCGGTTGAACTATATCATTCCGCTCCCCGCACCCACTCCGTCGGCATCTGCGCCAGCGACTTGAAATGCTACCTCGGCGCCCCCGTAATCCCCGGCCACGAGGTCGGCGGCGAAGGAGCAAACGAGAAATACGGTTTGGCATTAGGCGACCAAGTCGTCTCCGAACAGATCGTGCCCTGCCAACAATGTCGCGATTGCCGCCGCGGCCAATACTGGATGTGCCAAGTCCACGATATCCACGGCGCGCACCTGAGCCCGCACTGCTATCCCATCGCCATCGACATGCTCGCCAAAGGACTGTTGCCAATGGATCAAATTCTCACCCATCGCCTGCCGCTGGAAAATTTCCAAGAGGGGATTGATCTAGTCGCCGGAGACCGCTCGATCAAAATGAGCCTCGCGCCATGACCATCGACGCAATCGGCCTCGGCCTCTGCACCGTCGACATGCTCTTCGTCGTCGACCGACAACCGACCTTCGACACGACCATGCGCGCCTCGCAGTATTTGCGCCAGGGCGGAGGCCCCGTGCCGACCTCATTGGTCGCACTCGCGCGTCTCGGCGCATCGACGAGCTATGTCGGCAAAGTCGGCGACGACCCCGACGGCGACTTTATCCGTGCCGAGCTGGAAAAAGAAGGCGTCGACACCTCCTCCTTTGTCGTCGTACCCGGTGCCCTCACCCGTGTCGCCTTAGTTCTCGTAGAAGAGGCGACCGGCGAGCGCGGCTTTACCACCCGACCCGAGACCTGCGCCGACCTCAACCCCGCCGAATTCGACCGCGAAACCATCGCCAACGCCCGTATCCTCCACCTTGACGACGCCGACCCGGCCTGCATGCAGGCCGCCCGCTGGGCGCGCGAAGCCGGTAATACCGTAGTCTACGACGGCACCTGGCTGCACGAGGACCTCGACGAGTTTCTGCCCTTAGTCGATATGCCCATCGTCTCCGAGCCGATGGTCCGCCGCTGGATGCCCGACGCCACACCGCAACAAGTCGTCGACCGGCTCCATGGTTATGGCGCCAAGATCGCCGTCTACACCCTTGGCAAACGCGGCACCATCGTCCGCTGGCGGGAGGGAACATTCACCTACCCTGCCTTCCCCGTCGAAGCCGTCGATACCACCGGAGCCGGCGACGCTTTTCACGGCGCCTTTATCTATGGGCTCCTGCAACACTGGCCGGTGTCCGACATTATCCGTTACGCCTCGGCGGTGGCCGCGTTAAATTGCCGGCAATTAGGAGGGCGCAGCGGCCTGCCCAATCTTTCTGCAACCGAGGACTTTATTGCTGCCCATCGGGAAAATTGGGATGCACAGATAACAAAAGTCTGATGCCGGTTATTTAGCGCTTGCCCCGGCCTACCAACTCGGTTTAATTAGTCGCTCACCGCATTGCGAAAGCTAGCTCTTTACTTATGATAGACCTCACGGGCAAAGTCGCCCTGATCACCGGTTCATCGCGCGGCATAGGCCGGGCCTGTGCCGTCGAGATGGCACGCGCCGGCGCCGACATCTGCGTCAACTACCTTTCCCACGGCGACGAAGCCGAGGAAGTTGTAGCCGAAATCCAGGCGCTAGGACGGCAAGCCATCGCCGTCGGTTGCGATGTCTCCGATCGCGCAGCCGTAGACACGATGGTCGCAAAAACCGTCGCCGAGTTCGGGCACCTCGACATCGGCGTCGCCAATGCCTACTACTCCAAACGCGAGCCCTTTCTAGAACTTTCACTCGAAGCTATGCGACAGACCCTGGATGTGACCTTGTGGGGCGCGTTCCACCTAGCACAGTCCGCCGCCCGGCAGATCGACAACCAAGGCCAAGGTGGCGCACTGCTCTTTATCACCTCCGTCCTCGCCCAAATCCCGATTCCAACCTCGCTGCCCTACAACACGGCCAAAGCCGGTGTCGAACATATGAGCGCCACCATCGCCCGCGAATTAGCCCCCAAGAAGATCCGCGCCAACGTTATCGAACCCGGCTGGACTGATACGCCCGGCGAGCGGCAATTCACCAGCGAAGAAGACATCCGTAAAGGCGGCGAAACCATCCCTTGGGGTCGCCTAGCCACCAGCGAGGATATCGCTAACGCCGCGGTCTTCCTCTGCTCAGGCGCCGCCGACTATATCACCGGCACGGTGCTCAAAGTCGATGGCGGCTACTCCTTGGCGCCCCCTTAATCCCACTTGGAACGGATCGCAGCGGCAATCGTCTTAGCTAGGAGTACTCCTTCGCGCTTTCTCCCATTGCTGATCGCCCTTTTCGCCACCGCTTCCCACGGCCAGTTCCCCACCGACCCCAACCCCGACAGCCTTAATATCGAGTTCGTCGGCCAGATCAACCTCACCGGCGAACCCGTCGCAGACCGCTTACCTGACGGAAGCGATCTATACGTCTCCGGCGACATAGCGCTAATGGGCGACTTTCGCGGCATTGTGCACATCGTTGATATCTCCGACCCGACCGCGATGCGAGAGATTGCACAAGTGCGCACGCCCGGCCCGGCCCTCGACATCAAGATCGCAGGCGACCTGGCCGTCATCGGAGTGCAACAACGCAGCACCGATTTCGGGCTGATCGTGCTCGATATTTCCGACCCGGAAAACCCGGTCGAGCTTTCCCGGCTCTTTGAACCGGGTTGGAACGGCGTCCACAACCTTTTTCTCCACCGGGACCGCGCCTATCTTGCCCATGCCGGCAGCCTAGGTATGAGCGTCGTTGACCTCACGGACCCGCGCGCCCCGGTCGTCTCGGGCTTCTGGCTTCACCAGGACGGCTTCAGCAACGTGGTCCACGACGTCTTTATCCAGGACGACCTGGCCTTCATCAGCGATATCGCGTCCGATTCCGGCGGCCTCGTCATCCTCGATCTGCAAGACCCCGACAATCCACTTACCCTCTCCTCGCTGCCCTTCGCCGAAGGCCTGCACAGCGCCTGGGCGGTCGGCAATTACGTCTATTGCAACCAGGAATTCGGCGGTTGGCAGCGCCGTCTTTACGTCGTCGACATTACAAACCCCCGACAGCCTAAAATCGTACACTCCTTCGGCGTCCGACCACCCCCCTCCGACGCGTTTATCGGCCCGCACAATCCGATAGTCCGCGACGGCCTGCTCTATTACGCCTATTACGACGGGGGAGTTCGCGTCTTTGACCTGCTCGACCCGACCCGCCCCATGGAGATCGGTTATCACTCCTATCCCGGTTTCGCCTGGAGTGCGCAGCCCCACGACGACGGCTTGTTCTACATCGCCGATAGCTCGGTGGGCATCGAAGCCTTTCGTTTCCACGAACCCGCTTTTGCCATACGCACCGTCGCCACCGACCCGCCGATCGCCGTCCGCAGTCGCCATCAATCCGTTGAGTTAAAGGTAAGCGCGGTGCCTTCACCGCGCGGCATCAGCGGCGCGATAGACCAAGTCAGTGCCCGCCTGTCGGGCGATGACTCCGCACCGGAGCAAAAACTCATCGCCGAGGGCGGCTTCTTTACGGGCACACTCCCCATCCCCGCCGATCTGCCCACCGGCCGCTATCACCTGCAATTGGAATTAACGGACGATCGTGGTCGTGTATACCCCTTTGAGCAGATCTACGACCTGTATCCCGAACGGGACCTGGAGATATTCAAGGGTGCACTCGCCGAGGATTGGCGACTGGTCGGCAATATCTCGGGCAATGCCGATATCTTCGACCGTCGCCAAAGCCTAAGCCTACCCGAGCGCTTCAGAGCGACATTCGAACCAGACGTTCCTTTTGACCCGACAGGCTATAGGGCCTTGCGCTTCTTCTTCCATCCGGGCACTGCCGAAGACTTCGCGACAAATGCCCTAGCCATTGGTGTCGCAGGACACACCGTGCGACTCTCGTTCAGCGGCGGTGATTCGCTGGCGGTGTCCCTCGCGGACAAACGTTGGCAAACTGTGGAGATTCCGTTCGCCGCCCTTGGTATTGAAATCACCGATCCGCCGCCCGAGCTGCACGCGGTGCTAATTTCCGGCAACCTGCAAGGCACGGCCCATATCGCCGACCTAGCGCTTGTCGCTGCCATCCCACCGCCCATAACCGCCGTGCGCGAGCAGCGCGAAGACCCGCGCCCCGCGAACTTCGCACTGGCGCAGAACTTCCCCAACCCCTTCAACGCCGCCACCACCATCCGCTTCGCCTTAGCCGATCGTGCGCAGATCGAACTCAGCCTCTACAATTTGCGCGGCCAAAGAATCGCGACTCTGGCAACAGGGGAACGGTCGGCGGGTTTGTACTCTTTTGCTTGGGACGGTCGTGATGACAATGGACACGTACTCGCGTCGGGTGTTTACTTATACCGCCTGCGCGCCGGCCAACGCACCGAAACGCGCAAACTCACTCTCTTGCGCTAAAGGATCGCCATGCCCCTAAAAATCGCCTTCGCCGGTTTCCGCCACGGCCACATCTTTGACCTCTACAATCTCGCGGACACCTCCGACGAGCTAGAAATCGTCGCCGCCTGCGAGGGCCACGACGAAACCCGCGCGCAAATACAGGCCAAAGGCACCGCCAAGATCACCCACGACCGATTCGAGCGGATGCTCGACGAGGTCGACTGCGATATCGTCGCTACCGGCACCTATTTCACCCGACGCGGCCAGGTCCTGATCAAAGCCCTCGAACGTGGCAAACACGTCATCGGCGATAAACCGCTGTGCACCGGCATCAACCAACTCGACCGCATCGAAGAGCTGGCGAGGGAGAAAAGCCTCAAGGTCGGCTGCATGCTCGACATGCGCAGCTCAAGCCAGTTTATCGGCGCGCGCGACCTGATCCAGGCCGGGCGCATCGGCGAGATCCACGCCATCTCCTTCGGCGGCCAGCACCCGCTGATGCTCGGCTCGCGCGCCGACTGGTATTTCGAAGAGGGCAAACACGGCGGCACCATCACCGATATCGGCATCCACGCCATCGACGCGCTGCCCTGGATCACCGGTCTGCAATGGAAGAAGATCAACGCCGCCCGCTGTTGGAACGCCTTCGCTGCCGAATTCCCGCACTTCGAGGACGCCGGGCAGATGATGCTGGAGATGGATAATGGCTGCGGGGTGTTGGGCGACGTGTCCTACTTCGCACCGGACAAGGCCGGTTATAGCATGCCCTATTACTGGCGCACGACATTCTGGGGGCGCGATGGCGTGATCGAAACGGCCTCAACGGCCAAGGACATACAACTGCTGGGCAAGGACGACAAGGCGCTACAAAGTGTGGCCTTGTCGCCGGCGCAACGGGGCGGTTACTTGCGCTGCTTCCTCGATGATATCGCGGGGCGGACACCCACCAACGACTTCAATACCGCGGCCGTACTGCGCTCGGCGCGCAATGTCATCCGCATCCAGCAAGCCGCCGATAACAACGAACGAGAGGTAGATTTTTAAGATCGCCGGCCCAGCAAACGGAATGGTCTCTAATAACTAAGTCTCTGGTGATCTAACCGCCGCAGCGCATCCGCCGCCCGCCACTGGGCTTGCGCCGCGTCCTGCGCACTGACCTTTTGCAAAAGTTCAGTGCATCGCCCAGCGGGCAGACGCATATTCATCAGCGCGCCCAAGGCGTTAAAGCGCACAAAGGGTTCGCTATCGTCCAACGCGTGCACCAATCGCAGTTGTTCTCGCTCGGCCTCTTCGCCCCAAATCTCCAACGCCTGCGCCGCGTTGTGTCGCACCCAGGCATCTTCGTCGTCGAGCGCTTCACCAATCTCGGGCAACAAGGCCAAACTCTCCCGCCCCAAATCACCCACAAGATCCACCGCCATCGCCCGCAACCAAGCATCATCGTCAGATAGCGCCTGCCGCAACGCCGGCACCGCTGCGGATCCGGCCGCGCTCAGCGCCAACGCCGCCATCTCCCGCTCCATCTCTTCACCATCGCGCAGTCGGTGCAATAATGCGCTGGCGCCCGCCTCATCGACCTGACGGCCCAAACCATAGGCCGCCTCCAACGCGACCGCTTCTTCCGCCGAGCCCAAGGCCGCCATTAATTCATCAGTGGACGAAACACTGGCCACGCATTCCTCACCGCGATTCCCGAGCCAATTCCACATCGCCTGCCAGGCGCGCGGCAGACACAACAAACGCCCATCATCCAGCCCCGACCACTCTTGCGCCTTGGCGTCAAAACCGGGATCGTAACGATCTACCGCATCCCAACTAGGGGCCTGCGGCTCACTGCGACGATCAAAGAGAAACTTCAGCATAATCCGCTCTCGGTCGCTGGTATTGGCCCCCGCTCGGTGCCAGCAGGCGAAATTGACAATGGCCATAATACCCTCACCGCCCGTGACCCGGCACTCCAGCGCCTCCATATCCTCGGGCCGTTGGCGGTAGTATTGCGAACCCGGCACCACCGTCGTCGGTCCCATATTATCGGGCACCGCCTGCGGAAAATAAATCAGCAGTACCTTGCGCGGCCGGTGCCAATAACGCCACGGCCTAGTCCAGCCCTTCAGCGCCCGCAGCGTGCCATCCTGGTGAAATCCACCAGCTTGCTGGCCAGGCTTGGTCCGGTGGGCGTGGCGATGGCATTCCATATAATAGTCCGGCCCTAGAATGCTCGACAACGCCCCGACCACCTGCGGATGCGCCAGCACCTGCTGCACGGCCGGGGCCTGCTCATAGACGGTGTTGCCAGGATTCTCACCCTCGCCGAAAGCCGCACGTGTCTGTTCGCGCACCGCGCGGTGGACATCGGCGTCGATATCGGAGTGCAAAATGTGGTACCCCCGCGCGATAAAGGCGGCGATTTCTTCGTCGTTAAGTCGATAGTTGGCGGTCATTTTTTATGGATGGGCCGGTTGCGGATAGGTCTCTTTAAATCCGTTTGCACGACGCGTCAGGTATTTGAGCCAGCTATCCTCCGGCGCAGCAGCAAAGATCTCATCGTAGAGCCTATCGCCGCCAAACGAATTGGCGATCACCCCTGGGCAATACGTATACATCACCGTGCGCCGCACCGCGTCCGACGCGTTGCGCGAGCAATGCGCCATATCGTGCGAAAACAATAATGCATCACCGGCTTGCATCGGCAATTCGACGAGCATATCCTCGAGCCCGTCACCCGGCGGCCGCGGATAATTGGCCTTGTGTGTGCCGGGCATCACCTGCAGACCACCACCCCCCGGCGCGATATCGTGCATCGCATACATCACATTGAGCAAATTGTGGCGGATCTGCCCATTGAAGTGGTAGAAGTTGTGCGTGATCGACGGCGTGTGGTTCGAATGCAGCTTGGTCTCGCCACCGCGCCATTTAAAGGCGATCCAGGTGGATTTCAACCGCGGCCGCTCCACCATCTCGACAAGATAGGGCAAGAGTACGGGATGGGCGGCCAAATCGACTAAGTTCGGTTCCTGGTTGACGATATCGTCATAGCGGACTTCCGCGTTTTCCCCTTCGGCTTTGGCGCGAAAATCTACCGCCGCTCTTTCTTCCCACGCATCGATCTCGCGATTCAACCGAAGCAACTCATCGGGCGCAATCGCGCCCTTGAGCAGGATATAACCGTTGACATCGTAGCGATATAACTCCGCCGGCGTCACCGTCTATAGTCCCTAAGACGCCAGCGAACGAAAAAAATCGCGAAAGAGTATCGTCTCCGACACATTGTCGCACTCATTGCAATGCTCCCAGTCGATCCAGACGTATTCAATGCCGAGCCAACCGCGATAACCGGTCTTATACATCACTTGCACTATCTGTTTGTAGTCGATCGTGTTATGCGCGAAACGCTCTTGCAAACGGCCCTTGCGGCCACCGCGAGCGTGGAAATGACTGGCGTGTTGAACCAGCGGTTCGACCTCGGTGTCGGCCAAGCCGATTCTGGTGAAGTGCGTATAGTCCAGGGTCAGAGTAAGCCCCGGCACATCCGCCACTAGCTTAGCGGCCGCCTTTGGCCGAGGCGCTAACGAGCCAATATGGGCTTCGACGCCATAAATTATCTTATGCGCCTTGGCCTGCTCCACCCGCCAGGCCAATTCGTCGACGGCCCGCCCCCAAGAGTCCGCGCGCGATTCTTCGGCAAACAACACACCAGGCAGATTCGTCACGTGCTTGCTGCCGCACTCGACGGCGTATTCGAGGGTCTTGCTGAACCAGTCGCGCGCCTTTCGCCGGCGGGCCGCCTGTGGATGGTTCACCGCGTATTCCGTGAAATCCTCGCCCATCTGCAAAAAGACATCGGCGGCCACCAGACCGCGGTCACCGAGCTTCTTCTTCAGTTGCCGCGCAGAACGGCGCAATCTTTTGAATTCCCGCGACGGCCACAAATGTGAGCGATTCTCGAAGAGACCGATATCCACGCCTTTTAGATCGAGCAATGCAATCAGGTCGAGCACCCGGTCGTGGGCGAGTAATGGAAAGGTGAAATCGGCACAGGCCATTTTGTATTTCATTGGATTTCCCCCATAGATTAATTCGCGCCTATTCGCCGCCAGCGGCCCAAAGCGCACCCTGCACCAGCATTTTCTTGAACATCGCGTGCTCGCACGCCTGCGGATCGTGCCCCAGCGCCTGGTAGAACACCCGGCCCTCGCCATGGCTCTTGGTCCACGCCACCGGCATCGCGTCGCCCTTCCACAGCGCGCTGGCCAGCACGTGCACGCGCGGGTCGTAATCGGTGATATACTGCTCGTCGACGACCATGAACTCCTCGTCGATATCCGCCATAATCGGGTGTTCGGCGTCTTTGACACTGACTTGGTATTCGCGGTGGCGCGGGTGGGTGATAAAATGTCCACCGACCAGATTGCGGAAATCCGGATCGCCGCGAAACGAATCAGCGGCACTGTGGATACCGACGAAGCCCTTGCCTCCAGCCAACCATTTCGACAGGCCGTCGCGCTGCTCGTTACTGATCTCGCCCACCGTATAGTGGAATACCAGTACGTCGTAGGCAGACAGATCTTTCAACGCGTCCAAGTCTTCCTGTACCGTATCGAGATCGAAAGCGTCCGCCGCCGTCAACGTTTCCACCAGCTTGGGCTGTATGCCCGCCCAATCGTGGATCTCCCCGCCGCCGAAAACCAGCGTCTTCAATTTTGCCATCGTTCTTCTCCTATCTGATCATGAAAAAATAAATGCTCCGCGAAAATACCACCTTGGCGCGGAGCTTATTTAAAATCCAGTGTGTTTATCAACACAACGGCCACTGCCATTGGCTCAGAGCGTCTATATTCAACTGCAGCATCCCCTCTAACGATCACGCCCTCTTGTCTAATTCGGCAACCTTCGCGAGTTGATGAATTGCATCTATTGTCACAGAATCCAAACTCTCCCTGCTACGCCACACCGCATTGCTATTAACCCGCTTGGCGTTGCTATTGATCTTGGGCCTGTGGATAAATCAAGCGTTGCGCAATACCTGAGGGGGGAAGTAGCAGGAAATTAGGCGATATACCTAGGGGTATGCGCCCTTGCTCAACGCGACCCTAGGGAGAATCTAATCGCTCTCGCTCAGCGGTTGCTCGCAGGAGAAGCGTTTATTCGTCCTCGTCCTCGTCCAGTGCTTGCTGTCCGGGGAATCCAATGGGCTCCTGTGCCCGCGCGCCCGTGATTACCGTTTGCATATCCTCCGGCATCTCTGCCGTGAAGTCCATCGCCTCGCCGGTGATCGGGTGCTCGAAGCTCAATTGGCGCGCATGCAATGCTTGGCGCTTGATCTTGGCCAGCATCCATTTGGCCTGCTGTCGGTATTCGGGGCGAATGCCCAGAGTTTGTTCGCGACCGCCGTAGACCGGGTCGCCAAAGACCGGATGACCAGTATGCGCCATATGCACGCGGATCTGGTGTGTCCGCCCCGTTTCCAACCGACATTCGAGCAAACTAGTGAAAGGGTAGCGCTCGAGGACGGTGAAATTCGTCGCCGCCGCCCGACCGCTCTTGATCACCGCCATCTTCTTGCGGTTCTTCGGGTTGCGGTCGATCGGCGCCTCAACCCGGCCCGTTTCCTCTCGACACACCCCCCAGACTAGGGCCAAATAACGGCGTTCGATCTCGTGCGCCTGCAAGCGCTCGGCCAACGTCCGATGCGCGATATCGTGCTTGGCTACTACCAACAGGCCGCTGGTTTCTTTGTCGAGTCGGTGCACAATGCCCGGACGCAACACTCCGTTGATGCCGGACAGGTCGGTGCAATGGTGTAATAACGCGTTGACCAAAGTGCCATCGGGGGCACTCGTGGCAGGATGTACGATCATACCCGGCGCCTTGTTGACGACCAGCAAATCAGCATCTTCATATACGATCGAAAGAGGAAGGTCTTGCGCTACCGCCGCCAGGTCTTCAAGCGCCGGCACTTCGACCGCAATCGCGTCGCCGGGTTGTACAAGATAGGACTGGCGGACTACTTCGCCGTTGACAAGGATATCTTCCGCTTTGATCAGCATCTGTATACGGTTGCGGGACAAGTCTGGGCAGACCGAGCTCAAATAGCGGTCGAGCCGCTCTTCGGGCGCATCAGTGGGGACGACGATATCCATGGGGTTAACCCCGGGCGATTTCCTCTTCCGGGGAAGAGGCGCCGAGGTCTTGCTCCTTATTGGGTTCCGGCTCGTCTCGGCGCGAGTAACCGAAAGCAAGGAAGATTACGCCGACCGTGACAAAGGAGTCGGCGAAGTTAAAGATCGGCCAGCGCAGATCGCCGAAGCCAAAATCAAAGAAATCGACTACGGCCCCAAGATAGAGTCGGTCGATGATATTGCCCACCGCACCGCCCAGTACCAGGCAAAGGGCGAAACGCAAGAGCCGCTCGTCCTCGGTGAGGGTGCGATAGAGGTAGACCAACACACCCAGAGCTATAATCGACACCGCCGTATGCAAGAACGGGCTGCCCAAATTCAGGCTGAAGGCCGCGCCCGCGTTGTGGATATAGGTCAGGCGGAAAAAATCGCCCAGCACCGGATCCGACTGGTATAGGCTCATCGAATAACGGACGATGAGCTTACTCGCTTGGTCGACGGCGACGGTCAACGGTATGAGCCAAAGGAAGCTCAATCGAAGTCTGGCTCCTCGTCGCGCTTCGATTTGCAACTGATACACTGGGTGGCCGTCGGTACTGCCTCCAGGCGCGCACGACCAATCTCACCTTCACAAATACGGCAGATCCCGAATGTGCCCCCTTCAATGCGCTGTTGAGCTTCGTGCAGATATTCGATATAATCACCGCCGCGTTGGGCCAGGAGTTGTGACTTTTCTTTTTCCATCGCGTCGGTGCCATGGTCGGCCATATGCAGCGAATAAGTCGAACGGTCTTCCGAGGTCATTTCCTTGCCGTTGTTACGCGCAATGTTCTCGATCGACTCAATATCATCTGAGGTTCGCGAAAGTTTTTCGGCTACGAGATTCCTAAAAAAATCCAGATCTTCCTTGTCCATCTACCCTGCCTCTCTCCACAAATTGTATTTTCGTTTACAGATGCCCGCAGGTTCACGCCCGAGCGATGGCGATGGTACAAGCATAATCATTAACCTGCAACTCTTGTTGCAAAACCACCGAGTCGGGCAACGCCCCCACCGACAATTCCAGCGCCAGCGTCTCGGCGGCGATATACTCGCGGTGCTGCCCAATGGCTTCGAGCAGGCCGGCCTCACCCTGCACCCCGATCCGGATGCGGTCGGAAACCTCCAACCCGGCGTCTTTGCGCATATTCTGCACACGGTTGACGATCTCGCGCGCGACGCCCTCGGCGACCAGTTCGTCGTCGAGCTGCACGTCTAAGCCCACGCCGAGATTGTTGTCGATGGCCACCACCACCCCCTCCTTCTCCCGGCGCTGCACCTCGACGTCCTCGATGCCGATCTCGCCACCGGCCACCGCGATCTTGTCCCCGGCCTTGAGTATCTCGATCTCTTGCTGCGTCAATTCGCCGATCCGCTGCCCGACCTCTTTCATCTGTTTGCCGAAACGCGGCCCCAATACACGAAAGTTCGGTCGGTACGACACCTCGCTGAGATCGGTCTCGTCCTCGACCATCACCACTTCCTTGATATTGAGCTCATCGGCCAACAGATCGACCATCTGCCCTAACTCGTAGCGGCTGTGCTCGTCCGGCGGCAGCAGATAGAGGCTGCGCAACGGCTGGCGTACTTTGAGATCGTGCTTGCTGCGCAACGAACGGCCCAAAACCACCGCCCGAGTCGCCAGCTCCATCTGTTCTTCCAACTCGGCGTCGCGCAAGGACTCGTCAGCCTGGGGCATATCGCACAGGTGCACGCTGTCGGGGGCCGACTCGTCGACCCGGCACACCAGGTTCTGGTAGATGCTCTCGGTGATAAAAGGCAATACCGGCGCCAGCGCCTTGACGAAAGTCACCAACACCCGGTAGAGCGTGGCGTAGGCGGCGGCCTTGTCCTGGTCGTCTTCCGACTTCCAGAAACGACGGCGGCTGCGGCGGATATACCAGTTTGTCAGTTTTTCAACGAAAGCCACCATCGCCGGCACCGTGCGGTAGAGCCTATAGGCCTCCATCTCGGTGTTGAGCTCGTGGATCAGCGTCTGCAACTCGGAGAGGACCCAGCGATCGAGACGATTTTGTGGAACCTGGTCACCGTCTTCGGGAGACCAGCCGTCGAGCGCGGCGTAGGTCGCGAAAAAACTATAAGAATTCCATAACGGAATGATCACCGCGCGCAGGCTCTCCTTGATGCCGCTCTCGGTCATCCGCATCTCTTCGGCCTTGAGCGCGGGCGAGTTGAGCAGATAGAGGCGCAGCGCGTCGGCCCCGTATTTGTCGATCATCTCGGTCGGCTCGGGATAATTCTTGAGCCGCTTGCTCATTTTGCGGCCGTCCTCGGCCAACAGCATGCCCGAAACGATGCAATTTTTGAAAGCCGGCTTGTCGAAAAGCGCCGCGCACAGCACGGTCAGCGTATAAAACCAGCCCCGGGTCTGGTCGAGTCCTTCGGAGATGAAATCAGCCGGAAAGTTGGCGTCGAAATCTTCCTTGTTCTCGAACGGGTAGTGGTTTTGCGCATAGGGCATCGAGCCCGATTCGAACCAACAGTCCAAGACCTCGGGGACCCGCTTGAGCGTGCCGCGCCCAGTGGGGGAAGGGATCTCGACTAAGTCGATGACATGCTTGTGCAGATCGTCGACCTCGCTGCCGCACAAGCCCACCAACTCCTCCCGACTGCCGATACAGACGGTCTCACCCGTCTCTTCATTGCGCCAAATCGGCAAGGGCGTGCCCCAATAGCGGTTGCGGCTGATCGACCAGTCGCGTGCGCCTTCGAGCCAACGGCCGAAACGGCCGGCCTTGATATGCTCGGGGACCCACCAGATCTGCGCGTTGGCCGCGAGCATCTGCGGTTTGATCTTTTCGACATTGACGAACCAGGTCGAGATCGTACGGTAGATCAGCGGCGTGTCGCAGCGCCAGCAGAAGGGGTAGCTGTGCTCGATGGTGCTCTCGGCGAAAAGCTGACCGGTCTCGCGCAACAGTCGAATGATGTCGCGATCGACGTCTTTGACGAAGCGGCCCTCGTAATCGGGCACTTCATCAGTAAAACAACAGTCCTTGTCGATCGGCGAAACCAGCGGCAACCCCTCGCGCAACCCCAGCTGATAATCCTCTTCGCCGAAACCGGGCGCGGTATGCACGACGCCGGTGCCGTTCTCGGTGGAAACGAACTCGGCGACGACTACGCGGAAAGCGCCCTCTTCGGCCTTGTCGGCAAAATAGGCGAAGAGCGGCTCGTAGCGCATCTGCAATAATTCGTCGACTGGCTGCACCTCAACACTGGCGATTTCGTCCTCTTGTTTTTTGAAGACCTGCTGCACCAATGCCTTGGCCAGAATCAGTTGCTCGCCGTCCTTGAGCGTCACCCGCACATAGTCGATGTCGCGCCCGACAGCCAAAGCCATATTCGAGGGCAACGTCCAGGGGGTCGTCGTCCAGGCCAGGATCGAGAGCTTATCCTCGCCCTGCACCTTAAAACGGATCGTCACCGAAGGGTCTTGCGTATCCTGATAGCCCTGGTTGACCTCGAAATTCGACAGCGGCGTCGAGCAGCGCGGACAATAGGCCAGCGATTTGTAGCCCTCATAGATCAGCTCTTTGTCCCAGAGCGTCTTAAATACCCACCAGACCGACTCCATGAACTCCGGATCCATGGTGCGGTATTGGTTCGACCAATCGACCCAGCGGCCGACTCGTTGGATAAAGCGCTGCCATTCGCCCGTATAGCGCAATACCACATCGCGGCACGATTCATTGAACTTGTCGACGCCATAATCGAGAATATCGAGCCGCGACTTGAGCCCCAACTGCTGCTCGACCTCGTTTTCGACCGGCAGCCCGTGGCAATCCCAGCCGAAGCGGCGCTCGACGCGAAACCCACGCATCGTCCAGTAGCGCGGCACCACGTCTTTGATGATCGAGGCCAATAGATGGCCGTAGTGCGGCAGACCACTGGCGAAGGGTGGGCCGTCATAGAAGATGAAAGGTTTGTCTTCGGGCCGCTCGGCGACCGAGCGTGCGAAATGCTGACCCTCTTCCCAGAACGCAAGGATCTGCTCCTCTTGCGCGGGAAAATCCACGCTGGTCGGTACTGCGGCGAAACGAGTTTTTTTGTTGGACATCGAATTATATCAAATATAAATACGGTTGAGTAACATGATCGCGGCCTGTAAGAGCAGGATCAGAATCAATGGCGTAAAATCCAACCCTGTCGACCACAGGAAACTGGGCACGATGCGCCGCACCGCCTCGATGGCCGGATCGGTTACCCCGCGCAAAAACTGGACTATCGGATTGTGGGGGTCGGGATTGATCCAAGAGATCACCACCCGAATCAGAACCACATACATGTATGTCTCGATCAACCCAGTAATAAGGCCTTTTATGTCCATAAAGAATCCACCGTAGTCCAACAATGTTCACTCCTCTAAGTAGGACGCGAACCGAAGATCGCCGTACCTAAGCGCAATAAATTGGCGCCTTCTTCTATCGCGAGTTCGAAATCACCACTCATACCCATCGACAAATAATCCATCAACACCCCACTATCCCCGCTACCCGCCGCGATTTCTTCGCTCAATTCGCGCAACTTACGAAAACAACCCCTGACCACCGCCTCGTCGTCACTGTGCGCACCGATGGTCATCAACCCACGGACTTGCAAATTCGCCAACGGTGCTACAGCCGTAACCAGATCGGTAAGTTCTCCGGGCTCGACCCCGGACTGAGCCTCACTGCCTGAGGTGTTCACCTGTAAAAGCACTTCGAGCACCCGCCCCGCCTGTGCGGCGCGGCGGTCCAATGCCCGGGCCAGACGCCCGGAATCAACCGACTGCACCAAATCGAAACACTCGACGGCCTGCCCGGCCTTATTGGTCTGCAGATGACCAATCATATGCCAGGAGAAGGACGCGGCGACAAGGGGCCGTTTGGCCATCGCCTCCTGGATTCTGTTTTCACCCGCGATGCGCAATCCGCACTCATAGGCCGCCTCGACCTCGCTAGCGCTACGCGTTTTACTGACGGCAACAACCTCAATCGCAGCTGGGTCGCGCCCGGCCCGTGCGGCCGCCTGCGCGATGCGTTCACGCAGCAATTGCCAATTTTTGTGGATATGATCCATAAAAACACTAGACTATTAAAGATAAGAGTCGGATCATTTGCGCACAAACCACCCGCGACCGACTCAAGTTGGCGCCGCTTCCTCTGCCGTTGGTGCCCGTTCCCGCCCGGAGACCTTTGTCCCCAAAAACGAAGCCAAAATAGAAAAGAATACGACGGAAAAAAGGATGTCGACCGACACCGCCTGCCCCAATAGACCATCGATACCCACATATTGCTTCAAGCCGTGCGGGCCATAGAACAATTCAAAAAGCAAAGCGCCGCGCGGCAACAACAACCAGCCAATTCTCCCGCTCGGACCCGGATTCGGCGCTGGCAGGGGATAATAGACCATCGGGGCAAGTCCCCGCAAAAACAGCGGCGCAGCCACTAAGACCAATGCGACCTCATAGAGCCCATCGCTAGGTGGCCACAACGCCCTCAAGTCCAGCGCGACCCCCATCAACGCGAAAAAAAGCATAAAAGCCGCAGGCGCGGACTGGTGCAATAACAAACGCACGCGACGCGTCGACAACCGCTGTCGCCCTTGCAGTAAACCCGCCACCAAACCACAGGGCAACGCCATCAACCCCCATTCTCCCAATACCACACCGGTCAACAGCAACGTTCCCAATAAACCGGCCACCAACGTCGAAGCCGGTGCTGCGAGCAAACCCGCCAAACGCAGTCCCAACCCCAACCCGCCACCAACGAGCAACGACAACCAAATGCGAGCGACCCAACCCGAAGCGCCGGCCTCAACCACCGCCTCCGATTCTAAAAAGACCAACACCCCGCTCAACAATACCAACGCAAAGCACCCGCCCAATATCGACAACAACAAGGCGCCCCGTCGATCGAATTCCGGCACGGCGGTGAAGGGGCCCCACAGGCTCGCCAAGGCACCGATCAATAAAGCCACTCCCCACGGTAGCTCAACGAGCAGCGCCACGGAGACAGTGACGAGCAGGAGAATCAGCACCGTCGCCACAGCCAGCAATACGGGCCCCCGCCAGTCCAGTTGCGCAGGCCAAACAACATTCAGCCCCACTTGGAAACCTATGCATAGACCCGTCGTCAACAGCAGGATATTATAGGGGGAAAACACATCTGGGCGCACGATCTGCAGACCGCTAACACCCAACAACAAACCGGCGCCGACCCAACCTACCAGCGCCGGTAGGCGAGCCGCCTGCGCCAACTGGCCACCCACCGCGGCCATAAGTGCCAGGGCGCCCAGCATCCACGCCGCGTCAAAGCGGTTGGGCTGGTCCTGCTGCGGGCCATAATAGGCCAAGAGCAGCGCGAAAGCGGCAATCACTATATTTTTCATGGCAAAAAAGAGGGAGGTGGTCTGTATAGACCCCCTCCCCATAAACGATTAGTGCTGCGACAGGTTTAACTCTTCTCTTTTTCAGCGGCCCGTTGATGCCCCAGATAGAGCACCGGACTGGCGATAAAGATCGACGAATAAGTACCCACTATAATGCCGAACACCAAAGTGATCGTGAAGTCGCGGTTGACCTCGCCGCCGAAAGTCATCAGCACCAACACCGCCACCAAGGTCGTCAACGAAGTGACGAGCGTGCGGCTCAGGCACTCGTTGATGCTCAAGTTGACCGTGCTCTCGAAGCCCTGCTTGCGCGCGGTACGCAGATTCTCACGAATGCGGTCGAAGACCACGATCGTGTCGTTGAGCGAATAACCGACGATCGCCAATAAGCCCGCGACAACCGCCAAAGTGATCTCGATGTCGAAAAGTGACAAAAGCCCCAAGGTGATCAGCACGTCGTGAAAGAGCGCAGCGACGGCGGCGATACCGTAAAGGAAGCGGTGAAAACGCCACGCCATGTAGATCAGGATCAGCGCCAGCGATACCAGCACCGCACGGACCGCGGCGCTACTCAACTCCTCGCCGATCTTCGGACCAACCTTCTCCTGGCGCCGGATCCATTCCAGTTCCGATATATTGGCGGCGAAGCCCTTTTCGAGCACCGCCATAATGCCGTCGGCGACTCTCGTACCCTTTTCGCTCTCGCTGACGCGGATGAGGAGATCGTTGGCCGAGCCGAATTGCTTGATCTCGCTCTTGCTCAAATCGAGGGTTTCATTGCCGACCGGCACACTGCCGAGCTTGCTGCGAATCTGTTCGATCTGCAGCGGCGGGTCGAAGTGCAATTCGAGCAAGGTGCCACCGGCGAAATCGATGCCCGGTCGAATGCCGTTGATCCCGACCACCGAAACAAGGCCCAATACCAGCACTAAGGCCGAAACGCCGAAACCGGTCTTGCGCAACGAGAGGAAGGAAATTCCCAGGTTGGCGAAGAGATTTACCGGCCCGATGCTGAGGTTCTGCCCCTGCGACTTACGGGTGCTCAGGTCGAAGATCACGCGGGTCACGAAGAAGGCAGTGAACAAACTTGAGATGATGCCGATGCACAATGTCAACGCGAAACCGCGGATCGGGCCGGTGCCGAACTGATAGAGCACGATGGCAACCAAGAAGGTCGTCACATTGGCATCGAGAATCGCCGAAAGCGCGTTGCGGTACCCCGCATCGATCGCGGCGCGCACCGTCTTGCCGGCGCGCAGTTCCTCGCGTATTCGCTCAAAGATCAGCACATTGGCGTCAACCGCCATACCGATCGTCAGGATGATACCGGCGATGCCCGGTAGGGTCAACGTCGCGTGGAAACCGGCCAGCGCCGCCATGATGAAAATCATGTTGAGCAGCAGCGCGAAATCGGCAATGATACCGGCGCCCCTGTAATAAAGGACCATAAAGACCGCGATCAGGACCATGCTATAGATCGCCGCCGTCTTGCCCTTTTCAATTGAGTCACGCCCGAGCGAAGGCCCAACGGTGCGGTCTTCAATAATCTCAACCTCGGCCGGCAGTGCGCCAGCTCTGAGCACAATCGACAGGTCCTTGGCTTCTTCTTGCGTTCCACTACCGGTGATAATGCCCCGGCCTTCGGTGATCTTGCTCTGGATGGTCGGCGCCGAATAGACCGATTGGTCCATGACGATGGCCATCCTTTCACCGATATGCGAGCCAGTGATGCGACCAAAGAGCCGAACGCCCTCGTCCGTGGTCGTGAAGTTTACGATGGGCTGGCCCATCTGTTCGATGGCCTGGCCAAGCGATACGAAGGCGTCCTGAATCATATGCCCGGTCATCTCGGGCCTCTTACGCACCAGGAACAGCGAGTAATACTCGGCGCCTTCGCCGCCTTCGGGCTTACTCGAAAAGAGGAATTCGACGTCGGAGGGGATTAGCTTCAGGGCCTCGGGCGAGTTGAGCATGTTCTTGACCTTCTGCAGGTCGCGGGTCGAGACGACAAAATCGTCGCCGACAGCGCCGAGCATCGAAGCCAAGGTGCGACCGGCACCTTCCAGATCGGGCGTTTTGCCCTCGCCTTCAAAGAGCCCGGCTTCTGCCGCTGGCTCGTCCTCTGCCGCAGTATCTTCTTCCACCTCACCCGCGCTCAACACTTGGTCGATGCGCTGCAACAAGCGGGCGCGATCCTCGTAGGGTTCGAGTAATTGAAACTCGAGCAATGCCGTCTGGCCCACCAGATCTTTGGCGCGCTGCACATCCTGCACGCCGGGTAACTCGATGATGATCCGGTTTTCGCCTTGTCGCTGGATAGTCGGTTCCGCTACGCCGAACTGATCGACGCGATTGCGGATAACCTCCTGCGCCTGAGCAACGGCGTCCTGGGCCTGCTGCTGTTCCATGCCCTCGGTCTTAACCTCGAGGACCAGATGAATACCGCCTTGCAGGTCCAACCCGAGGTTGAGCGAACGCTTGTGCATATCGACCAACTGCTCGGGAGCATTCAGGTCCATCGTCGCACGCTCTTCGTCCGACAACCCGTAAAAATTCAGGCTCGGTAATAGGTAGTACAACGCAGTCGCGATAAGCGCCACGATCAGAATAGGTTTCCAGTTGCGTTTCATACTGCTTGCCTTTACTCCGCGATTGTCATGATACAGGCCGCGCGTCGAACACGACCCATCAAAAGTACAATGCTATTCCACAAAATGAAAGCGGCCAGTGACCCCGGCCGATGACCGGTACTCAAGCTGTCCGTCCCGCTCAAAAAAGACCAGCGCCTCGACACCCTGTAAACCCGCGACCAACTCGAGACCCCGTTCGGGCCCCAAAACAAAAACCGCTGTCGACAGAATATCGGCATCCATCGCCGTCGATGCCCATACCGTCGCGCTGATACAGGTTCGGGCCGGATAACCGGTCGTCGGATCGAGTAGGTGATGATAACGCTTACCCTCCCACTCGAAATACTGTTCGTAATCGCCAGAGGTCGCGATCGCCGCGAGCCCCAGGTCTTCTACCTCTATATAGCGCTCCGGGTCACGTGGATGTTGGACCCCAAAAACCCACGGGCGCCCGTCCGGCTTCTCACCCCAGTAGCGAATATCGCCGCCGGCGTCGATCAACCCCGCCGCCACCCCGAACTTCTCCAGCACCGCCACCATCCGATCAACGGCATAGCCCTTGGCCGCCGCCCCCAGATCCAATCTCAAGCCCTGCCGCACAATCCGAAACGACGAATCGGCAACCACCAGCTTCTCGTATCCGACCAGTGCCAGCGCCGAATCCAACTGCACCGAATCAGGTGGTGCCTCCGCGTCCGGAAATCCCCAAAGATTCGTCAGCGCACCCACCGTGCAATCAAACGCGCCATTGCTCAACGCGGCGAAGTGTTGGCTGCGTGCCAGCACCGCGTGCAACTCGGCCGAACCCCGCACATTAGCGTTTAGCGCCTGCAGTTCCAACTGCCGCAATTCGCTTTCGGCGCGATAGCGACTCATCAGCGAATCTATACGGTCGATCTCGGCGAAAGCGCGATCAAAGGGCGATCGATCCGGCGCTTCGTCCCAGTAAATATTTGCCGTAACCAGCGTGCCCAAAACGAGCCGGGCTTCGCGCAGCGGCTCGGCCGGAGGCTGCGGCGGCAAGAAATACAGCACCAGAGCCAGCCCGCCCACGGCCAATAGACTGCGCTTCAGCACGGCCTATTCAACCCGTCAACTGTTGCGTTCGACCACCAGCCGCACCGCCAACTCCAGCGCCTCGCGGGCGGGCGACGGCGCCAATACTTCTAAACATTTCTGCGCTTGGGCAGCGTATTCGCGCGCGGCCTGCACCGCGATCTCGACCCCTTTATATTCCTTGACAAAGGCAACGATCTCCCCCCATTCCGCCTCGTCCTTGTCCGACCGGACCAATAACGCCTCTGTTTCGGCCCTCCGACCTTCAGGAGCCTGCTGTAAGGCGCGTATCAGCGGCAGAGTGATCTTGCCCTCGCGTAAATCGTGACCAACCGGCTTGCCCATCGTCGCTTGATCGCTAGTGAGATCGAGTATATCGTCGGCGACCTGAAAGGCCCGACCGAGCAATTCGCCGTAGCGCCCCATCGATTGCACCACTTCATCAGACGCACCGACCAAAATCGGACCGATGCGCGCCGAAGCCGATATCAGCGAGGCGGTCTTGTCGCTGACCATTGCAAAATACGACTCTTCGCGCGTGTCGCACTGTTCGCCAATCTGAATTTCAAAGATCTCGCCGATACTCAAGCGTTCAGTTGCACGCGAAACGATGCCGAGGACCTGTAAATTGCCAACTTCAACCAGCATGCACAATGCCCGAGCCAACAGAAAGTCGCCCATCAACACCGCAATCTGACCCGTCCAGCGCTCATTGACCGCCTCTTTACCCCGCCGCATCGTCGCCGAATCGACCACATCGTCGTGCACCATCGTCGCCGCGTGAATCATCTCCACCGCCACCGCCGCGTCAATCACTTTTTCATTCCACCCGCCCGCCGCCTTGGCACTGAGCAAGGCCAAGGCCGGCCGGAGCCGTTTGCCTTTGAGCGTGGCCATGTAACGGGCAATCTCGTGCGCCAGGTCGACATCCGCTTCCAATACGGCATCGAGCCGTTTTTCGAAGCGGGCTAGTTCCTGGTCGATCAGACCTTTGAAGGGGTCCATGAGGCGGGGCGTTTCTCGAATTAGAATTAGCTAAGTAGTGGAAAAGACAAAAATTAAGTATTCATTATAAGACTGTCAATCTGCGCACGCACTACAGGGCCCTAAGGGTAAATTATCGAATGCCGCGCTTTTGTCCTTTATTATATGAATTATGCTCTTCGCCCTATCCGATACCCGCTCGACCTGGATGGTCTATACTGCCTTTTTGGCGGTGGTCGCATTATTATTCTTCGCCGACCTCGCCGATCTGCCGATCGATACGCACGACGAGGATTATTTTCTCGACAGCGCCGACACACTCGCCGCCCCGGCCGCCTTTTTTGCTCCCGACAAACGCATGCCCGGCCGCCCGGCCCTCGAACTGGTCTTTCTGCTGCAATATATGGTCTGGGGTACCTCAGCCACGGCCTATCATCTCTGTGGCGGCCTATTCCACCTTATCGCCGCCCTAGCGTTGGCTCGCGCCGGTCGCGCACTGGGCCTCGATCTCGAATTGGCCCTGCTCACCGGCCTGCTCTTCCTTATCAATGTCAGCCATTTCAACGCGATACACTGGATTTCTGCGCAGTGTTACGCGTTGGTTCTCATCTGCGGCAGTATAGCTCTCTGCGCCTACGTTCGCGATCGTCCCCTGCCGGTCTACGCCCTATTGTTGATCGGCGTGTTATTCCATATCTCTGCCGCCGCCTTCCTGCCCTTTTTCCTCTACCTCTCCTGGCAACGCGGCGATCGCACGTTTTTTCGCCGTTATCTACCCCTGGCGTTGTTGCTAGCGACAGTCGTACTCGGCCTCAAAATCGGCTATCCGCAAGCCCCACAAGCCAGCATCCTCACCGACGGTTTCGACCCGTGGGGGCTTTTGCGCAACCAACTCGTCTGCTGGAGCCGACTGATCAGCACCGCCCATTGGCTAGTGCAACCGCTGCACCGATTTCCCGTATGGGAGTGGATTGTGGGCGCGACCGGCCTGGGCATTTTTGCCGCGCTGCAATGGCGCCGGCACTTTACATTGAGTCCATGGCTAGCCTGGGTTTTTGTCCACCTCCTGCCCATCGCGGTCCTCTCTCCCGCGTATATACAGACCGTGCCCTCCGGCCCTTCCCGCTATCTCTACCTGGCCAGCGCCGGCAGCGCCGGCATCCTCGCCTGGTCCCTGCGCCATCTCGCCGCGCGATCTCCCTTATCCCCGCGTCTCGTATTCGCCTTGCTCCTACTCCTGCTCTCGTATTCGAGCTATACCGGTCTCAGCAAAGCCACCGCCATTGCCTACTACGCCTCTGGTCGCCATTTTCTCGCCTCCCACCAACTCGACGAAGGCATCATACAACTCAAGCGCGCCATCGCCACCGCACCCGAAACCATTGACCTGGCCGACACCTATGTGCGTCTAGTGCCCATGCTCTACAATCGCGCTGACGAGCAAGCTGCCCCGACTCTAGCCAAAGCCCTCGAACACTTTCCGCAAAACCACACGCTGCGACTCTGCCAACTCACCCTCGACTCGCTGCAACCGACCACTGAGGCCAAAGCTGCCGGACGCAAACTCGACTCCTTTAAAAAATCCCGAGGCGTTTCACGGTTGATCGGCGAGCTTTATTACAATGTTGGCCGCGGCAAACAAAAACAGGACGACCGCGCCGGCGCGCTTCGCGCCTTCCGCCGCTCACTCGAATTCGACCCCCAGCGACCGCAGACCAAACAGGGCCTGAGCGCCGCCTTAACCATGCCGGCACAACCATGAGCCTCCATATCCCGCTATTACTCGCCTTCTTGACGATCGCCCAGCCAATCACAGCACAACTACCCCCGAGCCGCGTCTCCAACACCGTCGATATCCGCAGTTCCGGTACCGGTGTCGAAGCTTTCGCGCTACGCCAAGTTTTTTCGCACCTGTCTTTTTCAAGCGCCGTGCATCTCACCCACGCCGGTGATGGCCAAGACCGGCTCTTTGTCGTCGAACGCAATGGCGTGATCCGCGTCTTTGCCAATGGCGACGAGACCGACCAGGTCGCCAATTTCCTCGACCTCCGCGACCGGGTCCGTTCCTCTCCGCAGGAAGCGGGCCTATTCTCCATGGCCTTCCATCCGCGCTACGCACAAAACGGCCTGTTTTACATTGCCTATATCGCCGGCCGCGGCGAGTTCCTCTCGCGCATCTCCGAATTTCGTGTCTCACCCGACAATCCCGACCGCGCCCTGCCCTCCTCCGAGCGCGTATTAATCGAGCTTGAGCAGCCGCACGAAAGCCACAATGGTGGCCAGGTGGCCTTCGGACCGGACGGCATGCTCTATATCTCTTTCGGCGATGGCCAAGACCCCAACGACCCCTTCGCCCATGGCCAAAACCCCGCAACGCTATTCAGCACGATCCTACGCATCGACGTCGACCGGCAAGAGCCCGGTTTGGCCTATGCCATTCCCCCCGATAATCCTTTTGTCGAGCGCGACGGCTTTCGCGCAGAGATCTGGGCTTGGGGCCTACGCAATCCCTGGCGCTTCAGCTTCGACCGCCTAACCGGCGAACTGTGGCTCGGCGATGTCGGCCAATCCAGTTGGGAGGAGATCAATCTGATCAAACGCGGCGACAACTACGGCTGGAGCCAGATGGAGGGGTTTCACTGTTTCCCGCCTGGCGCCAATTGCGACCCCGGTGAATTCGAGTTGCCGGTCTTCGAATACGACCACCGCCAAGGCTATTCGATCACCGGCGGTTTCGCCTACCGGGGCCCTCGCTTGCCCACCTTGCAGGGCTGGTATGTCTACGGTGACTTCGCGACCCGCCGCATTTGGGGTTTGCGCCGCCGTGCCGACGGCCCCCCCGACAATAAGCTGCTCGCCATCAGTCCTTCACCCATCGCCAGTTTTGGCGAAGACGAAGCCGGCGAGCTCTATGTCGTCGGCATCGACGGTCGCCTCTACCACTTCGCCGAACGCGATCCACAAGCCTCGCCGGACCGCATCCCGGCCACGATTTCGACAGCGGGTATCTTCGCCGACATCGCCAGCCAGACACCCGCACCAGGCCTCATCCCCTACCAGGTCAACGCACCCCTGTGGTCCGACGGCGCCGATAAAACCCGTCTACTCGCCTTGCCCGATAGCGCGCGTATAACCTTCGCTACCGACTCCCTGTGGACCTTCCCCGCGCGCACCGTGCTGGTGAAAAACTTCTACCTCGGCGAGGGTGCCGCCCGACGCATCGTCGAAACCCGCTTATTCGTCAAACGCCTCGACCCGCAAAGCCCGGAGTGGGACGGCTATAGCTATCTTTGGAACAACGAAGGCACCGACGCGCGCTTGCTGAGGGCCGATACCACCATCGTCTATTCCCTCGCCGACGCCGAAGGCCAAATGCGCCGCCATGCGCATTATTATCCCAGCCGCAACGAATGCGCCATCTGCCATACCCCACAAGCCGGATACGTGCTCGGTTTTAACACCGCGCAACTCAATCGCAAAGTAGCCGGCGAAAACCAGCTCGAGACCTTCGCGCACCTCGGCCTTTTCAGCGACTTCACCGGCCCCACCAGCGCCCTGCCTCGCCTGCCCGATCCAACCGACACGAGCCTGCCCGACGCCCTGCGCGCCCGCGCCTATCTCGACGCCAACTGCAGCCCATGCCATCGCCCCGGGGGCACGGGCCGCGGCGAACTGGACCTGCGCTTCTCAACCCCCATAAATCAGACCAACCTATTACAACAAAAGCCCCTCTTGGGCGACCTAGACATCACCGATGCCCGCGTACTAATCCCCGGCGACCCCGACCGCTCACTAATCCTACAACGCCCCGCCGCCCTCGGCAAAGGCCGCATGCCGCCGCTAGCCACCAGCATCGTCGACACCTTCGGCATCCGCCTTTTACGCCGTTGGATCGAAGACCTGCAAGAAACAGCCGTCACCGCACCCGCCGCGACCCTGCCCGCGACCGTGCTCCTACACCCCAACTTCCCCAACCCCTTTAACGCCACCACCGCGATCACCTTCGAGCTCGACCGTACCACGCCCGTGGGTTTAGCCGTCTATAACCTCTCCGGCCAACGCGTTAAAGTTCTGCTCAACCACCCCTTGTCCGCCGGCACTCACCGCCTGATTTGGGACGGCACCAACCAACAGGGCCACCCCGTCGCCTCCGGCGTCTACCTGCTGCACCTAACCACACCGCAGACTGCCCGCACCGGCAAAGCCCTGTTGCTCAAATAATACGGACGATCCCCCGAGCCCCGCTGGCCAGGGGTGTTACAGATGGTTTCCAAACGCGGCACGCACCCAGCCCACGACTAACCCGTCGTCATGATGGATCGCGCCCGAGCGATGGCCTATACTCTTATGCGACTATCGCAAAACAAGGAGACCTGTAGATGAAAATCACCGCGATCAAAACTTACCTCATGCACGCCACCCCACCCGAAACCGGCGGCTGGTCGGCGCGCAACTGGCTCTTCACCAAAGTCGAAACAGACGAGGGCATCTACGGCATCGGCGAAGCCTCCGGCTGGCCGCGCGTCGTCGAAACCGCCATTCACGATATGACTCCCCTTATGATCGGCGAAGACCCCTTCCATATCGAGAAATTGTGGAGCAAAATGCAAGTGGCCATCATGAGCCACGGCATGACCGGCATCGTCGGCGGCGGCGCTATGACCGGTATCGAGATGGCATTGTGGGACATCAAAGGCAAGGCACTGGGGCAACCGGTGTGGAATCTGTTGGGCGGCAAGATGCGCGACAAGGTGCGCATCTACGCGCATGCGCACGAAAAAGAACGCGCCAGAGAATTAATCGATCGCGGTTATAACGCCATCAAAACCGGCGGCATCAAAAACTGCGTCGAAAGCGTCGAGGCGATCCGCAAGGAAGTCGGCCCCGAAATCGATCTCATGGTCGACGTGCACGGCCCGCCCTGGCTTACTACCCGCGACGCGATTGCCCTCGGCCGCGCGCTCGAAGACTACGATCTGCTCTTTTACGAAGACCCCGTCGCGCCCGAAAACATCGACGCCATCGCCCGAGTCTCCGAGGCCGTCAACATCCCCATCGCCGCCGGCGAGCGGCACGCCGGGATCTGGGGCGTCAAAGAACTGATCGAGCGCGAAATCATTGACGTGGTACAGCCCGACACCGGCCGCGCGGGCGGCTTATCACAAATGAAGAAGATGGCCGCGATGGCCGAAGCCCACTACTGCTCGATGGCCCCGCACGACGGTTCGCTCGGTCCGGTGGCCGAAATGGCGGCGGTGCACCTAATGGCCACGCTGCCCAATTTCCTAATCTTGGAGCATTTGGAAGACGATGTGCCACAACGTTATGAGGTAATGACCGGCCAACCTAAAATCGTCGACGGCCATATCATTGTGCCGGATACGCCGGGTTTGGGCATCGATATTGTCGAAGAGGCCATCGCAAAATATCCGTCGAGCGGCAATATCGCCATACCCGACGACCGTTACGACTATCAGTATATACAGGCACGGCAGGGGCGGGCGCTGTGGCTCAGCGAGCAGGAGACACCGCCGCCGGAATATCGGCCGGGGCAGATCTTTTAAATCGGTCCGCCACCACAGGTGATTATTGGCGCAAGCGACAAAGCGAATAAATAATAGCCCCCGATCGCTATATACGATTGGGGGCTATTATTGCAAACCAACGCCTCGTCCCCACAGATCAATACTTATGCATCGACCTCCAGGTTGAGCCTACATACCAACGGCCTATCTTGGCACGACTTCCGGGTTGAGCAGGTTCACCGGCCGTTCCCCCTGCAACACCCGCACCACCTCGGCCGCCGCCTTGCGCCGCAACTCGACAATCGACGCTTCCGAATACCACGCGACATGCGGGGTTATCACCACATTGTCCATCTGCATCAGCGGGTGGCCCGCCGGCAATTCCTCGCCCTCAACCAGATCGAGCCCGGCACTGCGCACTTGACCCTTTTCCAACGCGGCAACTAGCGCGTCCGAATCGATCAACCGCGCCCTGGCCGTATTGACGATAATCGGACCCTGTTCCATCTGCGCAAAGCGCTCGGCGTTGAGCAGGTGATGCGTCTCGTCATTGGCCAGCGCGTGTACCGTGATCGCGTCCGAACGGCGGCACAATTCCTCTAACTCGACCTTCCGACACGCGATCCCGCCCAGATCGACATCCGCGTCGACATACGGATCGGCAAAAAGCAGCTCGACCCCGAACGCGCTCAACTTATGCGCCATACGCCGGCCGATGCGGCCCAGACCAACGATACCCACCGTCTGTCCCTGCAATTTCAAAACCGGCTGCAATGGTTTCATACCCCAATCGCCGGTGCGTACCATACGGTCAGCGGAGACGATCTTGCGCCCCAACGCCAGCCACAAACCGATCGCGTGGTCGGACACCTCGTCGATGCAATAATCCGGCACATTGACCGCCATCACCCCGTGGCGGGTAGCCGCCTCAACATCAATCGTATCGTAACCGATGCCGAAGCGCACAACGATCTTGAGCTTCGGGCACCCGGCAAAAACCTCGTCGCTCAAGGGGCCGAAATACGTGTTGAACATCCCGTCGGCGTCGTGCGCCAATTCGATCAGTTCGGCGACGCTTTGACATTGACCCGTCACAAACTGCGCACCGATCGCCTCAACCGCCTGCCGTTCGATTTCCATGTCGGGTAAAATATAATCGGATACCACCACTTTAAATTCAGCCATCTAAACCACTGCCTCCTACCTGTATCTCGTCGAGGGCGAACATCTTGCCCGGGTTGAAAATATTTTGCGGATCAAGAGACCGCTTGAGCATCTGGTTCATGCGCACCACGCCGCCGTTCGGCGGGGTAAAGGCCTCCTCATTGCGCTCCCCAACGGCGAAGCGCCAGCCCAAGGCCTCGTGGCGGGCAGCGGTCCGATGCACTAGCCCTACCGCCGTATCAACCGGCAACAACGCCCACAACAACCCACCCGCCCAGTCCAAACCCCAGCGCTGTAAACCCTCGGCTTTGAGCGCCTCCATCAGCCGCACCATCCTGGTCGGCGGCCCGGAAAAACGCCAGCGCTGCATCCCCGCTCCCGGCACCAGCCATTCCAACTCGCGCCAATGCCGCCAGAAGGCACGCGATTCGTCCTCCTGCATCACCGATGACTCCGCTGCGACCAAAGCCCGCAGTGTTTCAATCTGCGCCCTAACGGCTTGAGCCGGACCTTCGACGCGCGCCACCAACCCCGCTTCGTCATAGGCCAAACCCGTAATCTCCAATGGCCGCGCCGCCCAGTCCAGCATGTGCTGCAACGCCGCACCGGGCAACAGCCCGTGCACCGACAACGTCGCCTGCGTCTCGGGCCGGGGCCAAACCTTGAGACAGACCTCGGTCAGCACGCCCAGTGTGCCAAAAGACCCAGCCAATGCCTTCGAAAGATCATAACCAGTGACATTCTTGACCACCTTACCGCCCGCACGAATCCGCTCGCCGTGGCCGTCAATCATCTCGATGCCGAGCAAGTGATCGCGCAACGCCCCCATCTTGAAGCGCCGCGGCCCCGAAAGATTACAGGCCACCGTGCCGCCGATCGTCGCGGCCTCCCCCCACCCGGGTGGCTCGAAAGCAAAGTATTGCCCTTCGCCATCGAGCAACGTCTCAATCTCACTCAGCCGGGTACCCGGGCGCGCCACCAACACCAACTCACCCGGCTCATAACTGACGACACCGCGCAAAGCGGACACATCGAGCGGCCTGCCACTCTGCTTGCGCCCGAGAAAGGACTTACTCCCTCCGGCAAAAACCTCCAACGCCGCGTCTTCGGCCAGGGCCTGACGAACTTGCTCCTGTATACTATCCGCGACGCGATTCGACTCTTCCATCTATTTCCCTGTGTCGTGGTATAGGATTTCTCCGGCGTTTAAAAAGTAGGTCCCGCCCCCCCATTGCTCAAGTCTAGCCATTCTATACTCGTCTGAGGACACATAGAGCTATTCCAACGGAGTTACCAAAAAAATTTCCGATACATCAACCGATAACCGCAATCGATAAATACGCATAAAAGACTTCCGGTCTGCAATATACCGATATACATTACGAGTGCTTGATATACATCATCTACGAACCGCAACTACTTACCCGCTTCCATACCCTCGAACAACCCCCTCGCCCCGGCAACCAACGCCGCCCACATCAACGCATTGCAAGATCGCAAAGTCACCATCCAGGTCTAAAACAAAAACAGCCGCCCCATGGCCGACTGTTTGCATTCGACATTCTTTCTTCTATACAAATTATTAGAGAGGCGATTTAATCTCCCAACAGACCGCCTGCAACACAACTTCCGCTAAAATCGTTCCAACTCCGGAAACTTCTCCTCGCCCCCGTGCACATGCATCGCCCCCCCCTCGGCACACCGCCTTAGCACCGGGTAGACCTTCCCCGGATTTAAAATCTGCCCCACGTCAAAACACGCCTTGATCCGCTCCTGCGCATCCAAATCGGCGTCGTTGAACATGCACGGCATCAGGTCCCGTTTCTCGATACCTATCCCGTGTTCCCCACTCAAGACCCCGCCGACCTCGACGCAGAGTTTCAGGATATCGGCCCCCAATCCCTCGGCCTTGGCCAAGTCGCCTTCGACATTGCTATCGTATAATATCAGCGGATGCAAATTGCCGTCGCCGGCGTGGAAGACATTGGCGACCCTGAGCCCATAGCCTTTCGATAGTTCGCCGATCCGCCGTAACACCTCGGGCAGTCTGCCGCGCGGTATCGTCCCGTCCATGCAATAATAATCCGGGCTGATGCGTCCCATCGCCGGAAAGGCCGCCTTGCGCCCGGCCCAAAGCCGCAAACGGTCGGCCTCACTCTCCGCCCGACGGATCTCGCTCGCACCCGCCTGCCGTAGAAGCCCCTCCAACACACCGATGTGATGCGCGACCTCGCTCTCGGGCCCATCTAATTCGACAAGCAACAACGCCGCGACACCCAACGGGTACCCCGCACCGACAAAGCCCTCAACCGCCTCGATCGACAACTGGTCCATAATCTCCATGCCCGCCGGCACCATCCCGGCAGCAATAATATCGGCAACGGCCTGTCCCGCACCCTCTACCGAATTAAAAACCGCCATCATCGCCCGTGCCACTTCCGGTTTGGGCAAAATCCTCAGCGTCGCCTCCGTAGTAATCGCCAACAAACCCTCCGACCCCGTCAGCAACCCCAGCAAGTCGTATCCGGCCTGGTCCATGCCCTTACCGCCGACCCGAACCACTTCGCCATCGGCGAGCACGACCTCCAGACCCAACACATTATTGGTCGTCGTACCATACTTAAGACAGTGTACCCCACCCGAATTTTCGGCGATATTGCCGCCGATCGAACAGGCGATCTGGCTCGACGGATCGGGCGCGTAGTAGAAACCATATTGCTCAACCGCCTCGGTCACCGCTAGGTTGGTCACTCCCGGTTGCACCGTCACCGTGCGATTTTTCAAATCAATATCGAGCACCGAGCGCAACCGCGCGGTACTGAGCACCACGCCATCCTCCCTCGGCAGCGCCCCGCCCGAAAGCCCGGTGCCCGCGCCCCAGGGTACAATCGGGATATCCAACGCCGAGCAGGCCTTGAGCACCGCCGAGACTTGCGCCGTATTGTCGGGCAACGTCACCAGCATCGGCCGCTGGCGATAGGCCGATAGCGCATCGCATTCGTAGGCGACCAAGTCCTCGCTGCTATCGATGATCTGGTCGGCATTCAAGTCCTTGCGCAACCGTTCAATCAGGTCCTTACGCCGCTCGAGACGGCTCTTGTCAGGTTCGGGAAAATTCATTCGTAACCCAGATCCTTCGCGTAGGCAAATAATGCGGGCGTACCACCCGTATGAAGAAAAACAATCGTCTGCCCGGCCTGCCACCGCCCATCGTCGATATGCGCGATAAGCCCGGCCATCGCCTTGCTGGTATATGAAGGATCGAGCAACAAACCCTCCTGCTCAGCCACCAGGTGCAACGCGGCTTTACTCTCTTCGGTGACCACCCCGTAATCCGGCCCGACAAAATCGGCAGAACTCTCAAAGTCTTCCGGTGATAGTTCCAGATCCAGCGCCAAAACCCCGGCGCATTCTCGCGCCAATTCTGCATGGCCTTCGGCGGCCTGTTGGTCGTCGCGCGGCGAAGGGCTGATGCCAACCACCCGCCAATCCACCCCCAACGCTTTCAGCCCCACGACTAAACCCACATGGGTATAAGCACCCGAACACAAATAAATCGCATCCGGCTCAATGCCCTGCTGTTCACACTGCGCCAACAACTCCAGCGCCCCGTCGACATAGGCCACGCTGCGAAAAACACGCGCGTCCGTGCTGGTGTGAAATGGCGTATGCCCCTCCGCGCGCAGCGCTTCCATTTTCGCCGCCACCACCGCCGCCTGCTCTTGCGGTGCCGGCAAGTGCACTTCTGCGCCAAACAGCCGGGCCAGCAGCAAGTTGCCCTGCGACTGCGCGTGCGCATCGTCGCGCCCCACAACCACCGCCTTCAGCCCCAACTTCGCCGCCACCGCCGCCGTCTGCCGCGACTGATTGGACTGCGCCGCCGCCGAGTGTACTAACACGTCGCACCCTCGCTCAACCGCCTGCGCGATCTGATACTCAAATTCACGAATCTTATTACCCCCCATCGCCACCCCCGTCAAATCCTCACGCTTAACAAAGATCCGCGGCCCCCCAAGATGCGCGCTGAGCCGGTCTAATGGCTCCATAGGTGTCGGCAAAGCCGCCAAATGCAACCGCGGCAGCCGATCCAACCGCCCTCTTAACTCTTCCCGACTAATCGCCATACCACTCTTTCCTCTTTCTCTTCTTTTTTCTTCCTACCTTTCAATCTCACCACAACCGAATAATCAGGCAAACCAGGCGTCGGGGTAGATCTCTGAACGGCTTGTTATGCCTGATTTTATAGAACCGTAAAATCGGGCATAAACCCTCGGAGCCCGACAGGAGTCGGGTGAGCAGTCAAAGACCCCACATCACGGAGTGATGCTATGAAATGAATGAAGGTATCTCCCTCGACGCCACCCCCCAAACTGGCATTATAAGTCTTTTATTTACTATGTCTTATAACTATTATAAACATATTTTTATATAAGCTTCTTATTGCCATATAAAATAAACACCCTACCTTATATATAACAGGCACTTATGCTAATATCCGCACCACCCCCCGCTCCGGCGCCCCAGTCTCACCCCCGCGCAAATAGCTGTTTAAACAGTAGATAGGACCATTTTGGACCTAGTCGAATCCATACCCAAAGACCTAGACCCACATATTCGCGGTGAATTACAGCCCGGCGAGCTTTTAATTATCCTGCTCTCCGCCGATATCCGCCCCGACGGCCAATACGGCGACTCCTGGTTTGCCCTTACCGACGAACGCATCCTCGTCTTCCATCCCAATGGCTCCGATAAACCCGAGACCCTGCGACTCAATCTGGACGAAGTGCTAAAAGTCCAGACGCGCAATTATGTCGGCAGCGGCGCGCTTGTCGTCGAACTCGAAGACGAAACCGTCGAATTATTGCGTTTTTCACAGAGCGCCTTCTACAAATTCTCCAGCGTGCCACAGGCCATCGAAGCTGCCGGCCTCGTCAAGGAAGAAGACCAGGCCGATAACGATGATCCGCACGCCGATCCGGTCAAGATCGTCGAACATTGCCATACTTGCGGACGCGCCTTCCGCCCCGGCACCAAGATCTGCCCCAACTGCTTGCGCAAAACCGAAACCTTCTGGCGGCTTTTTTCCTATATCAAACCCTATAGGAACGTCGCGCTGCTCGGCTCCACCCTAACCATCGTGCTCACTGTGATCGGGCTGCTGCCGCCATTGCTCAACCAGGCCCTGCTGGACGACGTAATCTTCGCCGCCCTGTCCGAAGAAACCGCGAATGCAGCAGCAGCCATTGGTGAGCAAGAAGCAGATAAAGAACCTGCGGCGATGACCCGGCTGCTACTAACAGCCCATGGCTTGTTCAACACCGAAGAAGCCGGACCGGAACAGATTTTGTTCTGGGTGGTGATCGGCCTGCTCGGCGTCTTCATATCGCGCGGGCTCGTCAGCGGCGTGCGCATGTACGCCCTCGGCTGGCTCGGCCAACGCATCGTCTACGACCTACAAACGGAAATCTTTCAACACCTGCAGCTCTTGTCGTTGACCTTCTACAACAACCTGAGCACCGGCCGAATCATGACCCGGGTGACCAGCGATACCGAGCGCATGCGCGGCTTTATCACTTCGGGATTTCAGGATATCGTCATCGACGCGTTGACCATCATCGGCATCTGTGTCATGCTCTTCACGATGAACTGGCAGTTGGCGTTCTTCGCGCTGATTCCAATCCCCTTTATGATTGTCGGGACCATCGTCTACCGCACCCGTATCCACTGGATCTTCCACCGCATCTGGCGCCGCATCGCGAGCCTCAACGCCATGCTCGCCGATACCATTCCCGGCGTCAAGGTCGTCAAGGCCTTTGCCCAAGAAGAACGCGAGTTGCAGCGTTTCAACGAGCGCAATCTCGATTTGCGCGACTCGCGCATGACCGCCTTCAAGATGCGCTCCTATTATATCCCCTCAATCGCCTTTATCACCTCGGTCGGTTCGATCATCCTCTGGTGGTTCGGCGGTAAACAGGTGCTCAACGGGGAACTGACCCCGGGCGAGCTGCAGGCCTTTATCGCCTACATGGTAATGTTTTACGCGCCGGTGCGCTCGCTGTGCAACCTCACAGAAGAGCTTGAGAGCGCGGCAACGACCGCCGAACGTGTCTTTGAGATCATCGATACCGAACCCGAAGTCCAGGACCACTATGACGCCGTAGACCCCGGCCAACTCCAGGGCAAGATAGAGTTCCGCAACGTCAGCTTTACTTACGACGGCTCGGCGCGCATTCTCGACCGCATCGACTTCGCCACCGAGCCCGGCGAGATGATCGGTATCGTCGGCCCCTCCGGCGCTGGCAAATCAACCTTCGTCAATCTGATCACGCGCTTCTACGATGCGACCGACGGCCAGATCCGCATCGACGGCCAGCCCATCACCATGATCAAACAGCGGGCCCTGCGCGCGCAGATCGGCGTAGTCCTGCAAGAGCCCTTGCTCTTCCAGGGATCGATCGCCAGCAATATCGCCTACGGCCACCCCGAAGCCACGCGCCAACAAATCATCGAGGCGGCGCGCGCGGCCAACGCCCATAAATTTGTTATGAATTTCCCCGAAGGTTACGACACACAAGTCGGCGAGCGCGGTGGCCGGCTGTCGGGCGGCGAGCGCCAGCGTATCTCCATCGCCCGCGCGCTGATCGGCGACCCGCGTATCCTGATCCTAGACGAAGCCACCGCCTCGGTCGATACCCACACCGAATACGAGATCCAGGAAGCGCTCGAACGGCTCGTCGCGGGGCGCACAACCTTCGCCATAGCCCATCGGCTCTCGACGCTTAAAAACGCCGACCGGTTGCTGGTCCTCGATCGGGGACGCGTCGCCGAGGTCGGCACGCACGAGGAACTGCTGGGCCTGGAAGACGGAGTCTACCGCAACCTGGTCGATATGCAGACCGAGATGGCGAAAGTGAGGGCCATCCTATGACAAGCCAATCGCGAGGTTATTCCTACGAAGACTTTTTGCTCGACCCAGCCAAAATGCGTTTCTTTCGCTCCGAGCGCGGCAGCCTGATCCTCGCGCTCGACGGCGAAGAGCACACCGACCTCAAAATCCGCCGCGCCTTCCCCTTCGAACAGGCCGAGCGTTTTATCGGCGTCTTCGATTCCAATGGCGATGAACTGGGTCTACTCGAAGATCCGCAAACCCTCGATGACGATAGCCGCCGGGCACTGTTCGATGAGCTCAACAAGATCTACTTCCACCCGAAAATCCTGACCTTCAATAACATCGACGAGGAATACGGGGTTTTGCGCGGCGATATCGAGACTACCAGCGGCCCCCGCCAACTGGAGATCCGCAACTACCGCACCAACGTGCGCATGCTCTCCGGCGGCCGGGCCATCGTCGAAGATGTCGACGGCAACCGCTACCTGATCGAAGACTGGCACGCGCTACCGCAACATACGCGCGAGATTTTAGGGCTATAGGCCAAGATCGGCAACAACAGAAGCGGCCCGGCGGAATGATCCGCCGGGCCGCTTCTGTTGTTGCTTTAGTACTGTTTCAATTCACGTCTTCCGGCTCGAAAGCCCCGCACTAAACGGCGAATCCCCCTGGGTAAAGGTCTCAAGGCCTGGATTACCCGACTATATAAAGAGAGAAAGAGGTCGTTTTTAAATAGCATTTAAACAGCGATTCCCCTATCTTCGAAGTCTGCCGTAAACCTACGAAAAAAGCGCCGCGATGAAACTTCCGCACAAGTGTTCCGAGTGCCAAGGCACCGGCTGCGATCGCAAACCGCTCGAAGCCCCCGACGGCAGCAACTTCCTCTTTCCACGCTGCGAATTCTGCAAGGGCAAGGGCGCGCTCAGCGACGAGCAGCACCAGGCCTATCTCAAACGACAACAAACCCCATGAGTCACTTGGTCCCGTGTAAAATCACATCATTGTCTTACAGACCTGCCCACCCCATCGCATAAAAGAAACTAAAGTGCCTTGAACTCTTCTAGGCGCTTTTGCACCCTATCTATATCGAGTCTCAATAACAAGTAGCAACCGTTTAAACTGGCCGGCCAATGGCCGGTAAGCCGGATCCAGCGGTTGCTTACGGCCGAGCCCCGATTGGCGGCGTAATCGCCGCGCACAACCTAAAACCGAGTTGCGCTGCGTGCAGATTTCATCGCTAATATTGGCAAGTAAAGTACTCTTCGCCTGATTCGCCACCTCAGCTTCTTCTTTCAATCTTTCGGCCTCGTGCCGCGCCAACTCCAGATCCTTGGATACCTCGGCCCCACTGATCTTCGTAGTCGGAAAAATAAAGGCCACGCAGAGCAACAGACCACTGATATCCACTATCCGATCAACGCTGGCGCTGGCCAAGATAAACGACAGCGCAAGCTTCATTTCCCCGAGCACGAAAAGAATCACCAGACTACTAACCGTTGCCACAAACCCATACGTCAATCCTCAGATCACCCAAAAAACGCCGCCCATACATAGAGCAGGGGCGCTTGCCACCGCGCCCCTGCCATTATTTATATGCTGTTTCGATCTCGTCCATCAACCGGCGAAATACCCTTGCATCTTTTCCATGCCAATTTTCGCTACCTCGACCGGATCTTTCTCCCACAGTGCCGGGTTAAACAACTCCAACGACACAAAACCCTCATAACCCTGCGCCAAGGCCAGTCGCTCGATCTCCTTCAGCGGCCCCACCCCGTCGCCCGGCATCACGCGATCGGCATCGCTCTGCTCAGCAAAGGGCTTATCGCCCGGCGCGTCGTTCCAATGCCAGATCGCCACCTTGTCGGCGGGAATGTTGGCAATGCTCTCTATCGAACCGCCACCGCGCAAAATATGAAACGGGTCCATGATCAGGCTCGAACCCGGATGATCCGCGTCCTCAACGATCTGCCAGGCCTGCTCGATGGTGTAGACGCTTTTCATAAAACCCAAATACTCCATCGCCGGCCGCACACCGATGCTTTTGCCGATCTCCAACAATTCGCGATAATCGGCCCCGCCACGAGCAAGGTCAAAAGGATCCATCGGCGGGCTAGCGATAACAAACTCAGCCCCGACCTCCACTGCCTGTTCCATCTTGCGCTTGGCCTCTTCCAACGCCTCCGCATGCGCCGCGCCCTCAGACCCCAACCAACCGTGTAGCGCGATAACCGTCGGCACGCATAGGCCATGATCGGCCAGTGCCTGTTTGACATCTTTGAGCGAGCCTCCGCGTTCTTCATGCGCGGTCAGGTCGTCGTTCCACAATTCGATGGCTTTGTAACCAGTCTGCCCCGCGATGTCGATCTTCTCCATCAGCGATGCCGGACGGATCGTCGACGAGTTGAGGCAATATTGGATCGTCATATAGCTTCCTTTCGCTTTAAGCCACGCATAAAAAATCTTCGCCTTCTACCATGTGCAAACCACCAAGATGCTCCCGTATCAACACCCGCGCCCCACGCGACGCCACCGCCACCAGCAATATCGGTCGCGTATAACGCCGCCACCAGACCGGCAGATCATCCGGGCTAATCACCGGCTTACCGCGCAAGGTGCCGCCGCATCATCGCCGACGGATTGGCAATCGGGCTCTCGATGAAAAAATTCCGCAAAATATCCTCGCCCTCGACCAAGCCGTTCAACCACTCTTCGTAAATAATCATCCCCTGCCCGACATCTTCGCGCGGAAAAGTCTCCACCAGACACGACACCACGCTCAACCCTTCATCCGCATCCAACATGCCCACCTGCTTATCCAGCCGCTGCGGATGCATTTTATCATCAGCAGCCATCCGCGCGACAAACTCTCCCCTACATTCTCCCAGTCCCCGATTCGGTGTCTCGACGATCCCCCGATGCTCCTCCAACAACACTCTGAACCGACAATCCTTCTCCACCCACCCCTGCAGAATTTCCCCACTGCCATCCTCCGAACCATCATCAACCGCCACCACCTCAAAATCTTCGAAACTCTGGCCCGCGATACTCTCCAGCGTTTGCACCAGGGTCTCGGCGGCATTGTAAACGGGCATTAATACGGATACGCGCGGTGCTGTCATTTTTCTTCTCTACACCGCAAAACGGTGAATGAGACGTTGCGGGGATTCCTCTGAACCGATTGCAGTCCTGATTTCACAGGATGTGAAATCAGATCAGGCCGCCCCTCGGAGTGGACCAGGGATCGTCGGCGAGAATTAGTGAAGGGAATCCCTCCAACGCCGTCCCTCCGACCGCCCAGTATTATAACACCTTGACAACCCCCCAACAAAATCCCGATTTTCATCGCTTATGGTACACCTAAAAACAGCCACCGAAATAGAACGCATCCGCACCAGCTGCCGCATCGCCGCCGACGCCATGCTGGCGGTCTCGGAAGAATTAAAACCCGGCGTCACTACCCTTTACCTCGACCAGGTCGCCGACCAATATATCCGCAGCCAGAACGCCGTCGCCAGCGCCCTGGGCTACCGCGGCTTCCCGCGCAGCATTTGCATATCTGTCAACAACGAGGTCGTGCACGGCATACCGGGCGAACGCGTCGTGCAAGAAGGTGATATCCTCGCCGTCGATATCGCCGTCAAAAAAGACGGCTACCACGGCGACATGAATGTCTCGATGAAGGCTGGCGAAATAACCCCCCAGGCTCAGAGCCTGCTCGACACCACCCGCCAGAGCCTCGAAGAAGCTATCGCCGCCTGCGTACCCGGCCAACGCCTCGGCGATATCGGCCACGCCATCCAGAGTTATGTCGAGGAAAGGGGGTTCTCCATCGTGCGCGAGTATTGCGGCCACGGCATCGGCCGCAGCTTCCATGAGGAACCGCAACTACTGCACTACGGCCTCGCCGGCACCGGCCGCCGCCTGCAGGCCGGCATGGTCTTCACTATCGAACCAATGGTCAACGAGGGCGGTGCGGAAAACCGCGTACTTGACGACGACTGGACCGCCGTCACGGCAGACGGCAAGCTTTCGGCGCAATACGAACACACGGTACTGGTTACCCGCGACGGCCCCGACGTGCTCTCGCGCTTTGAGGATCTGCCCTGGTAAACCTTGCCTCTCGGCCAGGTACCCTTATATTTGAAGGTTCACCTCCCAACAAGGAGCGCGCGAGATGGCGAGGCCCAAAAAAGTAAAAGCTGAAAAAGAAGACGACGATACAAACACAGATTTTTCGTTCGATCCGGGCACCCAGGTCGAACTGACGCTCGAAGACGCCTGCTGCATCACGGGCGAGCCGGCCGAATCCAGCTTCAGCCGCTTCCCCGACTACAAGAACGGCACACTGATGGTCATGTCTAGGTCCAAGATGCTCGAGCACCTGCGCAAAGGCGACTCGATCGCCGCGTTCAAAGGGGTACTCGTCAAGCGCCACGGCAAGGAGATATTGGACGAGCTTTACTCGAATTATTAGACCAAACACAATCGCAAACACAAAGAAGGGCTAGCCCGTTATGGGCCAGCCCTTCTTTGTGTTTGCTCAGGTATTTATTACGAACGGGCCAACAGCAATTCGATATCGTCGCCCAACACACCACGGGGGTCTGGCCGACGATTTTTGTCCATCGGTACGCCCCGGTGGCTGCGATAAAGCCGGCCTTGCTGGTCGAATACATAGGTCATCGGCACGGCGACGCTATTCAGGTTTTTCTTGAAATAGGTGCGAATCAATTCAAACTTGCCGTCGTGCACGATGGGATAGTTGATCTCATAACGCTCAACGAACTTTCCGAGCAGGGGCTGCGCCTTGTCGGCGGGCACTTGATCGAGGGAGACCCCGATAATCGCTACCTGCTCCGGGTCGTATACCGCGCGCATATCAACAAGAGCGGGAATCTCGATACGGCACGGACCGCACCAAGTCGCCCAGAAGTTGAGCACGACGATCTTGCCCCGATAGTCGCGCAAATCGACATCGCGCCCCTCGTAGTCTTTCCATGTATGGGCTGCGGGTGGAAAGACCACCGCTCCGGCCGGGGCCGCCCCCTGTTGGGCCGTCTCGCTCTCACCTTCGCCGCAGCCTGTCGCCAACAACACCAGTCCACATACGAAGGTTCTGATCGCAAATACGCGCATATAAGTCGTCCTGTATTACTGGAAATTCACACTCGAATCGGCCAGTGGGAATATAGGCTGGGCAAGGCCGATGTCAAACCATAGCCGCTTAACGCTTACGCCCCTTAGATGCTACCGGACCGCAGGTAGGTTTCAGAAATTGGACTCGCGATTGCCAAAACGCCGTCCCTCACCCACTTGTACCGTCGGGGTCTGTATCTGGGCTGTTAACCAAGTGCGGCGGGGGCCAATTAAGTCGTCGATACCGCGCAACAGGTCATCGCAGGGGTTTACGCGAATCGTCCGCGAACGCACAACCGCATCCCTTTCACCGCCGTTCTTGAGATGCAGCACCAACTCGCAATCGCCCATGTGGCGCTCGCAGAGACCGCGTAAGCGACCGAGCAGATCCTCGGCCACTTCTTCGTAGGGCAGCGACAAATTGACCGCCTTAGTCAACTGCTCGCGCGCCGTCTCCAGATGCATCGCCTTTTCCGCCCGCAGGCTCAGACGACCGTTGCGATCGGAGATCTTGCCCTCGACCAATAACGTCTCCCCCTCGACCAACAACTCCTCGTGGGCGGCGAAAGCTTCGGAGAAGAATGCGATATCGCCCTTGCCGCCGAGATCCTCCAAGGTAACGAAGGCGAAGGGGTTGCCCCGGCGATCAAAAAGCTTGCGCACCTGGTCGACCAAACCGCCGACGCGCATCCCCGCGCCGTCTTCTTGGCTTTCCATCTCGCCCAATGGCTGGGCGAAACTCTGCAGGTCCCGCGCATAAGGCTTGAGCGGATGGCTAGATATATAAAAGCCCAATAGCTCGCGCTCTTTGCCCAACTTCTCGCGCTCCGGCCATTCTTCGATCGCCGGCAATTCCCGTATATCCAATTCGGACGGGCCCTCACCGCCAGTATCGAATAGACTGATCTGCCCCTTCTCACGCTCTTCGTGCGCCTTACCGGCGGCCTTAAGCGCCAGATCTAGCGCTTCCGCCTTCTGCGCGCGGTTGCCCTCAAGACCGTCAAGTGCCCCGGCGGCGACCAAAGTCTCAACGACACGGCGATTGACCGCGCGTAGGTCGATGCGCTCGCAGAACTCAAAGAGCGTCGCCATCGGCCCGCCTTCGGCGCGCGTCTCGACAATACTCTGCGCCGCGCCCTCACCGACATTCTTGATCGCCGAAAGACCGTAACGGATGCCTTCGTCGGTCGGGGTAAAGTTAAGGGTAGACTGATTTATGTCGGGCGGCAGCACCGGCATGCCCATCCGCCGGCAGTCGTCGAGCAGGATGGTCAAGCGGTCGGTGTTGCTGCGGTCCATCGTCAAGCTGGCCGCCATATATTCTTTGGGGTGGTTGGCCTTGAGGTAGGCATTCTTGTAGGCGACTTCGGAATAACAGGCCGCGTGCGACTTGTTAAAAGCATAACCAGCGAAAATCTCGATGTCGGCGAAGAGGTTTTCGGCTATCTTCTTGTCGACATCCAGCCCGACGCAACCACCGACGAAGTCTTTTTTGACCTTCGCCATCTCCTCGGGCTTCTTTTTGCCCATCGCCTTGCGCAGGATATCGGCCTGGCCCATGCTAAAACCGGCCAACACTTGCGCTATGCGCATCACCTGCTCTTGGTAGACCATGATGCCATAGGTCGGCTCGAGGATCTCTTCGAGTTTGGGGTGCGGGTAGACGACCTCTTCCTTCCCGCTCTTGCGGGCGATAAACGTCGGGATATTTTCCATCGGCCCCGGGCGATAGAGGGCATTCATCGCGATGATATCCTCGAGGTTGTCCGGTTTGAGCTTACTCAGATATTCGCGCATCCCGCCCGACTCGAACTGAAAGACGCCGATGGTCTCGCCGCGGCCAAAAAGATCAAATGTCGGTCGGTCGTCCCAAGGGACTTTGCCGAGATCGAAGTCGGACACCTTCAAACGGATCAGCCTTTCGGCCTCGTCCATCAGCGAAAGTTCTTTCAGCCCCAGAAAATCCATCTTCAACAGACCGACATCCATACAGGTCTCGCCGACAAACTGTGTGGTGATCGTACCGTCCTTCGGCGCGCGATAAAGCGGCACATAGTCGGTCAGGTCGGTCGGGGCAATGATCACCGCACAGGCGTGCACCGAAGCGTGGCGCGCCATCCCCTCTAACCTGCGGGCGTATTCGATCAACTTGCCCTCATCACCACGCGAGTTGGCCATCTGCTGCAACTCGGGTACGCGGTCGATGGCCTTGTCGAGGGTCATCTTCAGCTCGGCCGGTATCAGCTTGGCGATGCGGTCGACATCGCCGAAGGGCATACCCAACACGCGCCCGACGTCACGAACCACCGCCTTGGCGCCCATCGTCCCGAAGGTGATCACCTGCGAGACATTTTCCTCGCCGTATTTCTCGACGACGTAGCGCAAAACCTTGTCGCGGCCGGTGTGCGCGAAATCGATGTCGATATCGGGCGGCTCGATGCGCTCGGGATTGAGGAAGCGCTCGAAGAGCAAGTCGTATTTGATCGGGTCGGTATCGGTAATGCCTAGACAATACGAAGCCAGACAACCGGCGGCCGAGCCGCGGCCAGGCCCGACCGAGATATCCTGCTCGCGGGCGTAGTTGATAAAATCGCGCACGATCAGGAAATAGCCGGCGAAATCCTGGCCGGTGATGACACTCAGCTCGTAGTCGAGACGCTCCTGCACCTCCGGCTCGATCTTGCCATAGCGCCACTCCAGCCCCTCGTTCGCCAGACTCGTCAGATAATGATCACTCGAATCGTACCCTTCAGGAATCGGAAAATCCGGCATATAAGTATTGCCGAACTCCAACTCGAGATCGCATTTCTCCGCGATCGCTAGGGAGGTCTCAAGCGCATCCGGAATGTCCGAGAAGAGATCGTACATTTCATCCGGGTTTTTCATATAGAGCCCATCGGGATAACAGAGGCGATTCTGTTCGTCGACGGTCTTGCCCATCTGAATGCAGATCAGCGCATCATGCGCGTCGTGGTCGTCCGCGGTCAAAAAATGAAAGTCGTTGGTGGCCACCAGCGGCACGCCGAGCTTATCGTGCAAGCGGAGTAGACCGTCGTTGACCTTGACTTCGGGTTCGATATCGTGGCGCTGGATTTCGAGATAATAGTCGTCGCCGAAGATATCCATAAACTCGCGCACGACCTTTTCGGCCTCGGCGAGCCCTTCGCGCTGGATTATATGCGGCACTTCGCCGCCGATGCAGGCCGACATGCAGATCAGCCCCTCGGAATATTCGCGCAGCAGTTCCTTGTCGATGCGGGGGTTATAATAATAGCCTTCGAGATAGCCCTTGGAGACAAGCTTGGTCAAGTTGCGGTAGCCGATGGCGTTCTTGGCGAGCAGGACCAGGTGGTTGGAGCCGTGCGTCAGGCCGCGGGCGGGCTTGCGCAAGTGGCGGCTCTCGATGGCCACGTAGACCTCGCAACCGATAATCGGTTTGATGCCAACAGCCTTGCAGGATTTGTAGTGTTCGATGGCCCCAAAGAGATTGCCGTGATCGGTAACGGCGAGCGCCGGCATGCCCAACTCCGCCGCCTTCTCGGCCATCTTACCGATATGGCAACCCCCGTCGAGCAGACTATACTCGCTATGACCATGTAAATGGACAAATCCAGCCGAAGCCATAACCGTCTCCGATATTAATTACAACAAGAATGGCCTGCGGGGAATGACAAACCGAATCTGCAATGGATAGTATCAACGCAAAAGACAACAAAACCTGGCTGAGATGAAGCCAGGTTCGCACAGGGGATTCGTTACTGCAGGAGAGCCATAATGCGGTGGGGACCGCTTCTCTCGTGGGTCAAACATAGCCAATTTGAAATGGGAAGTCAATTAACCTATTCATCAATTATCTATACTCATAAATTGTTATTATTAAATATCTTATGACAATATAGATAATTGTCTGAGAACGAACAGAACCCCGCCTTCCCTCTTGTTTTTTCGACGCTTACGCCCCGTCTTTTCCCTGTGATAAAAAAATTAAAAAAACCAGCCACCCTCTTTAATCGCATTAATCCTGCATAGAGAGCGATCGTGCAATACTTGCATTCGATGCAAAGGTTGACTCCGGGCAACACATACCCTTGAGCGATACTACAGTATGAAGTATCGCCGTGGCCATCTCCTCCCTCCCCCGTGCCAAACCCCCCATCAGACCTTATATTCCATAGTCCTTGGGGCCAAAGCCGGAGGGGCGAGGATCTGCCGCAGGGGAAAACCACCCTAAGGCCATCGATTGAACCATAGCCCTCCCATTGCCCGTTAAGGTGCCTCGGCCACCCTGCTGCTGCGCCCTCCCACAAATCAATGGGGCCGCCTTAGCTTTTCCCGGAGGCAGATCTTCGACCCGCAGACCACCGCCGAACTCATATAACGCATCACAAGCAAAAGACGCCAAAACTTGAAAATAGCAGTCGTCGCCGGCACCCGCCCCAACTTCATGAAAGTAGCCCCCATCCTCGCCGAATTACACCGGCACCCCGAAGAATTCACCCCCCTCTTTGTGCACACCGGCCAACACTACGACTACCAACTCTCCGAAGTCTTCGCAAAAGCCCTTGAACTGCCTGCACCCGATGCCCACCTCGACGTGGTCCGCGACAATGTCGCGCAACAAATGGCCGACATTATCGCCAAATTCGATCGCTTCTTAGAAGAACGGCAACCCGACCTAGTGATGGTCGTCGGCGATGTCACCTCGACGGCGGCCTGCGCCCTGGCCGCCGCGCAACGCTTCACGCCCGTCGCCCATGTCGAAGCCGGCCTGCGCAGCCGGGACCGCACCATGCCTGAGGAATTGAACCGCCTAGTTGCCGATACACTCTCCGATCTGCTATTCACCTACTCCGCAGACGCCGACCAAAACCTGCTCGACGAAAATATCCCAACCGCTTGCATCCACCGCGTCGGCAATGTGATGATCGACACTCTATTGAATTTCCTACCGCAAGCCGAGGCCTCGCCGATCCTCGACGAATTGCAGCTCGAAGCACAGGGTTTTGCCCTCGTCACCATGCACCGGGCTTCCAATGTCGACAAGCCCGACACCCTCGCAGGCCTGCTCGACGCGCTCGACGCGATTCAACAACAATTGCCGGTCGTCTTCCCCGTGCATCCGCGCACGCGCAACCGGATCGAGGAATTCGGCTTCGCCGAGCGTTTCGACGCAATGCCGGGCTTGCGCCGCATCGAGCCTCTCGGTTATTTCGAGATCATCCGCCTGCAGCAGACGGCGCGCCTGGCGATAACCGATTCGGCCGGCCTCGCCGAAGAAACCACCGCGCTCGGTGTGCCCTGCCTGACGATGCGCGAAAACACCGAACGCCCCATAACCATCACCGAGGGCAGCAACCAACTCGTCGGCTGCGACCCAGAGCGCATCATCGCCGCCGTGGGCGCGATTCTCAAACAAGACCGTAAAACCGACTATCCCGTGCCCAAATTATGGGACGGCCAAAGCGCGCAACGCCTCGTCGCCGTCCTGCAACAGGGCATCGCGCGACGCTGAATTCATAAAGGAGGAAATTACAATGCGTATACTCATCACCGGCGGCGCCGGTTTCCTCGGCTCGCACTTGAGCGATCTCTTGTTGGCCGAAGGCCATGAAATCATCTGCATGGACAACTTTCTCACCGGCCGACCGGAAAATGTCGCCCACCTCATCGGCAACCCCAATTTTCAGTTAATCGCGTATGACGTCACAAACTACATCCATGTCGACGGCCCCCTGGATTTCATTCTCCACCTCGCCAGCCCGGCCAGCCCGGTCGATTTCGAAAACCTCGGCATCAAGATTCTCAAAGTCGGCGCCCTGGGCACGCACAAAACTCTGGGATTGGCCGTGGCGAAGAAGGCCAAATTTCTGCTGACGTCCACTTCGGAAGTCTATGGCGACCCACTGGTACACCCGCAGTCGGAAGATTATCTCGGCAATGTGGACCCCATCGGCATGCGCGGCGTCTACGACGAGGCCAAACGCTTCGCCGAAGCCATGACAATGGCTTACCACCGCCTGCACGGGGTCGACGTGCGTATCGTGCGCATCTTCAACACCTACGGCGAGCGCATGCGCCAAGACGACGGCCGGGCCATCCCCAACTTCGTCTCCCAGGCTCTCACCGGACAGGATCTGACGGTCTACGGCGACGGCAGCCAGACACGCAGCATCTGCCACTACAGCGATTTGATCGCCGGCATCTACAAACTCATGCAATCCGATGTCACCACGCCGGTCAATATCGGCAACCCCTACGAAATAACGATGCTGGACCTCGCCAACAAGATCGTCGAAATGACCGGCTCGCAAAGCCGCGTCGCCTTTCACGACTTGCCCAAATCGCACGGCAACGACCCCAAGGTGCGCCTGCCCGATATCACTAAGGCCCGCACCCACCTCGATTGGGAACCCAAGGTCAGCCCCGACGAAGGACTTAGCCGGACCATCGAGTGGTTTAAGAAAGAACTGGGTAAATAACTATGTCCAACTTTAGCCTAAAGGCTAACGATCTCGGCTTCGAGATCCACGACGCGCATTCGGTGCCCGATCGACCGATCGCCGTCTACCGCGCCAGCGAAGAATTGCCGCGCAGCGACTCGCCAAAACCCTGCTTTGATCCGCTCTACACTTCGTCAGGCCAGTTGGTCACCGAATACCGGCCCGACGACCATACCTGGCACACTGGCCTTTACTTCGGCTGGGTTCACGTCAACAACGCCAATCTGTGGGGCGGCCCGTGGTATGTGCCGGAGGAAAAAAAATACGTGCATGTGGAAAACAGCCACGGCATCCAACGCCACGACAGCTTCTCGATCTTTGGCGTCAGCAACAAAAACGTCGCATCGGTCGACGAGGAGCTTTCATGGCTCGATGCGGCCGACCAACCCATGGCAATCGAATCGCGCTCTTTCCGCGTCAGTGCCGTCGAGGGCGGTTATCGCTATCTAATCTCCACCCACATACAGCCGGCCCTCGACGAACTAGTCATGGGCGCGTCACGCGCAGCCCGCTATTCAGGTTTGGAATTGCGCATGGGGCCGCCGTTCGCCGATGCCGAACACTATTGCAGCGAAGGCCGGCAAGGCCACGAAAACATCATGAAGCAACACGCGCGCTGGGTCGGTGCCCGCGGCGCGACCGGCGGATTTGTCGCAATGATGGACCATCCCTCCAATCCGCGGCATCCCGTCACCTGGTTCACCCGCAAAAACCTGCTGGGCGCCGGTTTATTAATGGAAGAAGACCTAGTCGTTACCCGTAGCCAACCACTAGGTTTGCGCTATGCCTTCTTCGTACTCGACGCAGATCCAGGCGCCGAACAAGTCGAAGCGTTTTATACCGACTTTGCGAGTTGACAAAGACATTTAGCCCAGTATAATCAGCTGATACCAGGAATGAATCACCTGATTGGCTTGTCTAATTAGGTGATTTTCTTGTCATACTTTAATAAAATCATAAACAGCCTCTTATGACCTATTGCGAAATTTTCTCTTGCCATGACTTATTTCAAACGGATGATTCAATCATACGTTTGATTTAAAATTGCGAGCTCTATGACAACCACTACACCACATACCCGAGACCGGCTTTTAGACTCTGCCGAACGCCTCTTCGCCAAAAACGGCGTCGACGCGACATCACTGCGCCATATTACTAACGACGCCGAAGCAAACCTCGCTTCGGTCAACTACCATTTCGGCTCCAAAGAAGAACTCTTTCGCCAGGTCTTTGCCCGCCGTATCGGCCCCATCAACCAAGAGCGCCTGCGTTTGCTCGACAACTGCGAGGCACAGGGTACGCCTTCACTCGAGTGCGTACTCGAAGCTTTTTTAGCCCCTACGTTGCGCCTCCGCTCAGATCCCGAGCAAGGTGGCGAGCATTTCATGTGTCTGATGGGCCGGCTGTTTAGCGAACCTACCGAGTGGAAAACGATACTTATGGAAGAATTCAACGAGATCTTCCAACGCTTCAGTACTGCCCTGCAAATCGCCCTACCCGAGCACGCCCCGCTAGACCTCACTTGGCACCTATTTTTCACTATCGGCGCAATGGCCCATTTGATGACCGCCGGCGACCTGCTCAAGACCTTCACCCAAGATCGCTGCGATCCGGCCGATGTCGAAGGCACATTGCGGCGGCTCGTCGACTTTAGCGCCGCGGGTTTTCGTGGCACTTCCCGTGGAGAATCACCATGAAGCGCGCACTACCCTTAGCCCTATCCGCATTCCTGCTGTCGTGCGCCTCGGCGCCCCAGGTCGAATATCCAGACCTCGACCTGGCGACCCCGGCGAACTGGACCGCCTCCACTCCGGCCGGCGGTATCGCCGACGATTGGTGGCGCGACCTCGGTACCACGCGACTCGACAGTCTCATCACCCAAGCCCTTGCGCAGAACTACGATCTCAAAGGCACAGCCACCCGCCTGGCCCAAGCTCAGGCCCAGGCCATTGCCGCCGGCGCGCCGCTGCTGCCGCAGCTCAGCGGCAGCGGCAATGGCTCGAAGCGCAAACAAAACTTCGTCGGCTTTCCGATTCCCGGTAGTGCCGGCCAGGTCCTAAGTTCTACCAGCACCAGCTACGGCGTCAATTTGAACCTGAGCTGGGAAGTCGACTTGTGGGGCCGATTACGCGCCGGCACGCAAGCCGCCATAGCCGACGCACAAGCCGCCGAAGCCGATTGGGCCGGCGCCCGCCTCTCGCTCGCCGCACAAACCGCGCGCGCCTATTTTGCCGCCGTCGAGGCCGGCCGCCAAGTCGAACTGGCACACGCCACGGTCGAAAACTACCGCGTATCCACCGAGCAAATCCAACGCCGCTACCGCCGCGGACTGCGCTCCTCGCTAGACTTGCGCCTAGGCCGTTCGAGCCTGGCCGCCGCCCAAGCCACGCTCGAGCAACGACGGCAACAACAGGATATTTCCCTGCGGCAGCTCGAACTGCTGCTCGGCCGCTATCCCAGCGCCAGCATCGTCGTCGGTAGCGAATTACCCGCCGTCAATGGCGCAGTGCCTGCCGGCCTACCCGCCGACCTAATCGCGCGGCGGCCCGATCTGATCGCCGCCGAACGCCGTCTCGCCGCCGCCGACCGCCGACTAGTACGCGCCCGGCGAGCACTCTTGCCGAGCATCAGCCTGACCACCTCAACCGGCCGTTCATCGAGCGCGCTCAGTGATCTGCTCGACGGCGACTTCTCCGTCTGGAACCTCGTCGGCAATATTAGCCAGCCCTTCTTGCAGGGAGGGCGTCTGCGCGCCGGTGTCGATCAGGCCGCTGGAGCCGCCGAAGGCGCGCTCTTCGGCTATGCACAAAGCGCGTTGCGCGCCTACGGCGAAGTCGAAACGAGACTCAGCGCCGAGGGCTTTCTCGCCGACCAGGAACAGGCGCTGGCCACCGCCGCGACCGAGGCAACCGCCGCCCGCGTCCTCGCCGAAGAGCGCTATGCCAGAGGCTTGTCCAATCTGATTACCCTACTCGAATCCCAGCGCCGGGCCTTCGACGCGCAAAGCCGCCTGCTCAGTATCAAACGCCAACGCCTCGACGCCCGCGTCAACCTCTATCTGGCGCTCGGCGGCGGCTTTAACGATTCAACCCCATCCCAGCACGCAGAGGTTTCGCAATGATACGCATTTTAAGAATACTGTTGCCCATATTCATCCTTGCCGTCGGTTTCGGAGCCTTCAGCTTATTAGCCTCGATGAGCGAGCCGCCCCAGCGGGCTGAACGCGTCTATCTCGGCCCACTCGTCGAAGTCATCGCCGCCCCTCCGCAAAAAGTCCAGGTCATAGTCGAGGGCCAGGGCACCGTCCGCCCAGACGCCCAGGTCAATCTAGTGCCTCAGGTTTCCGGTGTCGTCGTATGGAAGGCCGCCGAGTTCGAACCCGGCGGCTCCTTCGCCAAAGGCGATCTGCTCTTCGAGGTCGACCCGCGCGACTACCAGCTCTCCGCCGCCCAAGCCGACGCACAGGTCGCGCAGGCCCGCTACCAGCTCGAACTGGCACAGGAAGAGGCTGCCATCGCCCGCCAGGAATGGGAGCGGATCCGCACCGAGGGCGAAGAGCCTACTAACTTAGTGCTGCGCAAACCCCAGTTGCGCGCCGCCGAAGCCAATTTACAAAGCGCAGAAGCCCGCTACGCGGAAACGCAACTGCGCCTCGAACGCACCAAAGTCTACGCGCCCTTTAACGGCCGGGTGCGCAGCGCCGCCGTCGATGTCGGCCAGCATCTCAACGCCGGCCAATCGATCGCGCAAATCTACAGTATAGAAAAAGCCGAGATCGTCGTGCCCGTGCCGGATGAAGACCTCGGGTGGTTTACCCTACCCTTTCCTATAAAAATTACCGCACAGAACGCGCCCGGCGACCACTCGGTCTATAACCCCAACGTCGAAGGCGGCGCGCAATCCTACTCCTTCGCCCGCGAAGGCGCCAGCGCGATGATCAACGGCTCGTTCGCCGGCCGCAGCCACCAGTGGAACGGACGCGTGATCCGCACCGAAGGCGAGTTGGATCCACAAAGCCGCATGGCCCGGCTGGTCGTCGAGGTAGATGCGCCCTACGGCGGCATCGCCGAGGGCATCCCACCACTGACGATTGGCATGTTCGTCGACGTGGCCATTGCTGGCCGCCATGTAGACGGGGTTCGCATCTTACCGCGCGCCGCGGTGCGCCAGGGCGACCGGGTCTGGGTCGTCGGCCCCGACGGCAAATTGCGCGTGCGCCAGGCGCAGGTCGTGCGCACGATCGAGGACGAGGTGCTCACCTATCTCGACCTAGAAAAAAATGAACGCGTCATCGTCTCGCAGCTCAGCGGCGTAACCGACGGCATGCAGGTGCGTCTAACCGTCAACAACGAGGAGGCCGGATCGTGAAAGCGCCCGTAACCTGGATGGCGAAAAACCACGTCGCCGCCAATCTGCTGATGGGGTTTATCATGTTGAGCGGTCTGTTTGCGATGCTGCAGACCAAGAAGGAGACCTTCCCGGAGATGTCGCTCGACCAAGTGCAGATCCAGATCCCCTATCTCGGCGCCACACCGGCCGAGGTCGAGGAAGCTGTCTGCAAACGCGTCGAAGAGCGGGTCCGCGGGCTAGAAGGCGTGCGCCGGGTCCGCTCGACCGCCGCCGAGGGTATGGGCGTGGTCAGCGTCGAGATCGAGCGCGGCGTCGACATCTCCAAACTGCTCGACGATATCAAAAATGAAGTCGACCGCATCGCCACCTTCCCGGCCGAGACCGAAGAACCGGTCATCAAAGAACTGACCCGTCGCAACCAAGTCATCGACGTAGTGCTCTACGGCGACGTCGACGAAAAAGCGCTCAAAACCGCCGCCGAACTAGTGCGCGATGATTTACGCACCAGCGGCGTGATCTCGCAAGTCGAATTAAGCGGCGTACGCGTTGACGAAATATCCATCGAAATATCCGAAGATGCGCTGCGCCGTTACGGACTAACTTTCGCGCAAGTTGCCAACGCCGTGCGCCGTACCAGCGTCGACCTGCCCGCCGGGAGCGTCGAGAGCGAGGACGGCGAGATCCTGCTTAGGACACAAGGGCTGATGCGCGTCGGGCGCGAATACGAGGATATCGTGGTGCTCACCCGCCCCGACGGCACCGCGCTCAAACTCAGGGATATCTCCACCATCGTCGACGGCTTTGAGGATAACGATCTCGTCTCGCGTTTCAACGGCCAACCCGCGGCAGTCGTCAGCGCCTACCGCACCGGCGACCAAAACGCCCTCGATATCTCGGCTTATGTGCACGAATACGTCGAGGAGAAGCGCCTGGCCCTACCCGCGGGCATCCATATCGATTCCGCCCGCGACGACGCGCGCATCCTGCGCAGCCGCATGGACCTGCTGATTCGCAACGCGCGCCTCGGGCTGGTCCTGGTCTTCATTTGCCTGAGCCTGTTCCTCGACCTGCGGCTGGCCTTCTGGGTTATGATGGGCATCCCGATCTCTTTTTTGGGCGCCTTCGTACTGATGGAGCCCTTTGACGCCTCGATCAACATGCTCTCACTCTTCGCCTTTATCGTCGCGCTGGGCATCGTCGTCGACGACGCGATCATCGTCGGCGAAAATGTCTTCGCCCACCGCGAGAAGGGCAAAAACTTCCTGCGCGCCGCAATCGACGGGGCACTCGAAGTAGGCACCCCGGTCGTCTTTTCGATCATGACCTCGGTGGTCGCCTTTATGCCGCTATTCTTCGTAGACGGTATGATGGGCAAGTTTATGTCGGTCATACCCGTCATCGTCATCTCGGTGCTGATCCTCTCGCTGATCGAGAGCCTGTTCATCCTGCCGGCGCATCTTTCCTCCGAGGGCAACGGCGTTTTCAGCCGCGCCTTCAACTGGGCCTTCGCCCGCCCCCTCTCCTGGCACAAAAAAGTCTCCACCGTCTTCGACGGCGGCCTCAAACGCTTCGTCAAAAATGCCTACCTGCCCACGTTGCGCCTGGCGTTGACCAACCCACTTTCCAGCACCGCCCTGGCCATCGCGCTGATGCTCGGCACCTTCGGTATGATCGCCGGCGGCCATATAAAGTTCGTTTTCATGCCCAACATCGAATCCGACTGGGTCAATATCTCGATCAATATGCCACAGGGCACAACCGTGACCCAGACCTCCAAGGTCGTGCAGTTCATAGAAGAAAAAACTATCGTCCTACGCGGCCAGATCGACTTGGAGACTGGCGATGACGATTCGATTTTCCGCAATATATTCACTTCGATCGGCGACCAACCGACCGGCCGGCGCACCTCATTCTCCGCCGTCGCCGGTGCCAGCGGCCAAGGCCACCTCGCCGAAATATCCATAGAGCTAAAACCCTCCGAGGAGCGCACCGTCGGTAGCACCGAAATCGAATCGCGGTTGCGCCAGATGGTCGGCGAAGTGCCCGGTCCCGAGTCGATCATCTTCTCCTCCTCGCTCTTTTCTACCGGCGACCCCATCTCGATCGAGCTCGCCTCAGCCAACTTCGACCAGTTGCTCTTAGCCGTCGATCGCCTGAAGGGCAAAATCGCCGAGTACTCGGGCACCGGCAATATCCGAGACAGCTTCCAGGAGGGCAAGTTGGAGATGAAGCTCCAGCTCAAACCGGCGGCCCGCACCCTCGGGCTCACCCTCAACGACCTCGCTCGCCAGGTGCGCCAGGGTTTTTACGGCGACCAGGCGCTGCGTTTCCAGCGCGGCTCCGACGACGTGCGGGTCATGATCCGCTATCCCAAGGAAGAGCGCCGCAGCATGGCCGACGTGCGCGGCATGCGCGTGCGCACACCGCAGGGCGCAGAGGTGCCTTTCTCCGAGGTCGCCACCGTCGACATCGGCTACGGTTACGCCTCGATACAGCGCACCGACGGCCAGCGCGTCGTCACCGTTAGCGGTTCAATCGACGAGAAAGTCGCCAACGGCGACGAGATCAACGGCGATATCGAGGCAAATTTCCTGCCCGCACTATTGCAGGACTACCCGGGTCTGCGCTACCGCTTCGGCGGCGAGCAGGCCGAGCGCAACGACTCGCTGCAGAGCCTCTTTTTCAACTTCATCATCGCCCTCTTCACCATCTACATACTCTTGGCGGTGCCCTTCAAATCCTACACGCAACCGCTAGTCGTGATGAGCGCGATCCCCTTCGGCATCATCGGCGCGGTCTGGGGCCATATCATCATGGGCCTGGATCTGGCGCTGTTGAGCATGTTCGGCATCGTCGCGTTGTCGGGCGTGGTCGTCAACGATTCACTCGTATTGCTGGCCTATTACAACCAGTTGCGTGACGAAGGCCGACCCCGATCTGAAGCCCTGCTCGAAGCCGGCGCCCAGCGCTTCCGCCCGATCCTGCTAACCTCGCTGACAACCTTCTTCGGCTTGTTGCCGATGATCTTGGAAAAAAGCGTGCAGGCGCAGTTCCTGATCCCGATGGCCGTCAGCCTCGGTTTCGGCATTCTCTTCGCGACGTTTATCATCCTGATTGGAGTACCGGTGGCGATGAAGATGCTAGAAGGCGTGCAGGAATTTTTCGCGCAGCTGGGTGAGGGTGAAACAAGTGAGAGTGCGACCGATGTCGGGGTCGCGCCGGTGACGGGGAGCTGAACTCGACCCTGATTAGCTACAGTACATAAAAACGGCCTCGGAGCGCTTCATGCTTTCCGAGGCCGTTTTTTGATCCGTCATATAATATTTGGCCTGTCTTCACCTGATAAAGCTCTGGTCACATCACTCATCTGGCCGGGAAGTCTGTGCGCATTAGACAAGAAAGTAGAACTTGATCGAGTCAGGATATATCGCCATAATCAGACCACTCTATTGTTAGGGAAGATTCCTCATTCTTCTGTAGGAAAGACATGGTTAAACTTTTTATATCATTCGCAACTGAAGAATTTGTCACCCCTGCTCACAGCGAGATCTTAATAAAAATTGCGTCTATTCTTTCAGATAGATGTATCACCGGAAGCTTTCATCTGACCGGTGAATTTGCAAGATACCTGCGGGACAATCAGCGTTGCGATATTATTGAGGTTTTGCGGCAACATGAAATTGGCTATCACAGCAATACCCATGGCGCATACCCTTTCATCGGGAGCATATGCGAAAATAACACATGGGATTCTACGGTAGAAAAACTCATGCGCACGGAAGCCAAAGGCCTTTTGGACATCGAAAATATCTTTGGCAGGCGACCAACATACTATGTCACTGAATTCACCAAAGCACCGCAACTCATCTACGCGTTGCGTTGTTTGGGGATTGATTTGTTGGGGTTCTCTGGCTTACCAGAAAGTGCTGAGGTGCCTTTCTGCTGGTATACCGGATCATTGTGCTACACCGGCCCTATGATGGGCATTGAATCTCCGCCGCACACTGACCGTTTACAGAACATGAAAGATAAATTTGACCTGCTATATCAACAGGAAAAAGCCAAAGGTCCCAATGGAGTAATCAAGCTTTTCAATCATCCCTACAAATTTGCATATAACAATACTATCGCCTCCTGGGTCTCTAAAAATAAAATCTACCAGAGCTATAATATTCACACCCCCTGGATCGTGCCGCAGGAATCTCTATATCCCGAAAAAATTACCGCCAGTTTATTCAGCGAATTCGAAGATCTGCTCGATTATATTCTGGATAAAGACGACACAGAGTTCTTATCAACCTCCGACATCGCCCTGCCCTACAGCAATAAGCCACCGAGTTTTATCCCTTGTGAGATATTCTCTGAACTACTCCAACAAATCGACGACAATATTATTTGGTTAAAAGTCGGCGAAACGATTTTCTCGCCCTGCGAGATTTTTGCGTTAATGACATATGCCCTGAAATTTTATTCTATTTACCATACGCTTCCGGATTCGCTGCCTTTGCGCGATCCACTAGGCCCAGTCCTTGAATCACGTGCCCTAAATGAAGCCGTAGATGTGTCGATTGATGTTATTATGGGAAATATCGCCGCTATTGACCGAGAGCTTGAGTTTTCTCAGCAGTCACCTTGCGAAATGGAATTTTCAGATACTAAGATCCCTCTAGCCTCTGCGTATCTTGCATTCGCCAAGATGCTGCAAAATCCAATTGTAAAATCCGGCGATCTAACTTTCCAACCAACCGGCCTTCTGCCTAAAATAACATCAGACGACTATTTTGCGGCTCAGTTATGGACGAAAGAATCTTATCCTGCAGGTTTCACCGGGGAAAATATCTGCACTCATTGCCGACTACAGAGTTGGACCTACAAACCTGCCTCCTAAAAAGAGCCACCACCCCGCTAAGATCTAGTCCTGTCTTTGCAATGCTTGTTAGCCAATTGCCGTAGCTAACACGGATTCGCAACAGGACACAAATAGCCCCGGGAAGAGCGCTTAATCGCCTCCCAGGGCTGTTTGTGTTCGCTACCATTCGCTTGTTGGGGCCAACGCGCCAGTTGCTAATCCCCCTCAGCCCTTAATCGCCTCTAACCCCTCATACCCGCTACTCTGCTTCGGCCGACGCGAATGGTGCGAGGGGCTGAGCAGCGCCGTTTGCTGGGCCGGCGTCAAATCGTCCCAGTAATCCGGCACCGGGCCGCGCAAGCCACCGCCACCCCACGCCATATGTCCGGCATTGTATTTGTAGAGGATGGCCCGCCGCTGGTGGTCCGCATTCCACGGCAGCGTCCCGTGCGTACACGCCTCGCTAAAAATTATCGCGTCGCCGGCCTTGGCGTTGATCTCCATTACAAACTCTTGGTACTGCTCCCATTTACGCATCTTCTCCGGGCACACCAGATTGGCCTTGTGGCTGCCCGGCACCACGCTGACCCCACCGTCGCCCGGCCCCTCATCGGCGAGCATATATTCGATAACACAGAGGCCAGTAAAGATCTTGCCCTCGCGGTAAAAATAGGGTGCATTGTCGAAACTACCGTGCAACATGCCACCAGAACAACCCTTGTCCATCGCGATCAGCCCCGGCCCATGATCCAACCGCCAGCCTTCCCCGAGGATGGTGTTGAGATGCGGAATGGTCTTGGGGTGCGCCAGCATTTCCCGAAAAGGTTCACAAAAGGGCTTTTCCATTTCCAGTAAACCCGCCGTGTTCCCCAGACGCGTAGAGCTATTTTCGCCCTTCAAGGCCGCGGATTCGCCGAAATACTCCGGGCTTTGCGCGAGTTCCATCGAATCGATGGCGGCATTGGCCACCTCTAGTTGCTCTTTGCTCAGCACATCCCGGACCAGCAAAAATCCGGTCAGGTCGAAGAGGTATTTCTCGTCGACAGACATTTGCACCGTGTCCTCCGTGATAGAGCGCGATGTATTGGCGTCTGACTCGTGCATGACCGGAATCCTTTCGCAGTGAATTATAAATTTCGACGCGATTCTTACGCCGACTATACTAGACGGGTAGCCGCAAGCTGTCAACGTTTGCAGCCTGTCGCTTAGATGGGATGCCTAAAACGCATCGCACCCGGCAAAGGACATATGCTCCCTCGCCACGAAAACTGGCCTTTCGGCATAGAGGTTACCCGTCTTCGCATCCACTTGACCGCAACAAAAAATACTCTCGTGACCTTCCGTGGTGACCTTGGTCGTCGTCGGGATATAGCGCAGCGTCAGCCCGACCCGCCATTGCTCGGTGTGATTGGCATTCGACCCATGAATGATCGTCGGGTTGTGGATCGAGACATCACCGGCCGCCAACTCCAGGTCCACCGCCTGAGAATCGTCGATATCCTCCGGTCGGATGCCGATGCCGAGCACGTACTTTTCTTCGTCGAGATCGACCATCTCGCTGCGTTTGAGTAAGCGGTTGTTCTGGGTGCTCGGCAATACCCGCATACAGCCGTTTTCCACCGTCGAGTCAGTAGCCGCCACCCACAAGGTCGCAACTTCCATCGGCTCCAGCGGCCAATAGGATCCGTCTTGGTGCCACTGTACGGCTTGGCCGATACGCGGCTTCTTGGCGATATAATGCGCGGCGAACATCGCCACGTCGTCGCCGAGGAATTGCGCGGCGATATCCACCAGGCGCGGATCGCAGACCAAGCGGTGCATAAACGGATCAGCCACCAGCAAACCGTGCCCCAAACGCTCGGGCCGCACATCCGGGTATTTCTTGCCAAGCCAGTGCACGTGATCCATCATTTCGCCGGCGAGGTCCTTGTCAATGGCCCCGCGGGCAATACAATAGCCGTGTTCGTCGTATTCCTGGCGCAGGCTCTTTTGATCTTCTGCCACAAATGCCGTCATCGCTGTCTCTCCTACAAAAATTCTCTATAAATACCCAATCATCGCGCAAGATCAAACGGTAATTTTGATTCGATTACCTTTCGGATCCACGACCACGCTCTCATAATACCCGTCGCCCCTCGTGCGCGGACCACCGCTGCAGATAAAAGCATCTTCGACTAAGCGTGCAGTGATCTTGTCGACCGCTTCTTGCGAACCAACCGACATCGCGAGATGAGCGTAGCCCATAAATTCATCATCCGACGCCGAATCCTTTACCGTCTTCAAGCCTGGACTCTGCATCAATTCGAGACGCGCACTAGATGCGAAGGTCAAAAAATGCGCCTGCGTTTTCTTTTTCTCGTTAACATACTTTACATTGGCTTTCGCGCCAAAATGCCGTTCGTATAAATCCTCCAACGCTTCGATGTCTTGTGACCATAAGGCCACGTGTTCGATTTTGATAGTGCATTCCCCACAAAAAGAAAAAGGTGTATACCGCTACCGCAACAACGCGCCCGGCACCCGGTTCCAGACCGCCGGTTCCACATCTCCTTTATAATCAGCTACCAGCGGCGCAATACGCTGCCGGTCCTCCGCGCAAAGCTCTTCCAACGCCGCCGTATTCGTGCGCTCGCGATAACCGGCGCGTACCCGCTCGGACGTCTTGTCATAACACGGCAAATACCACAGGGTCAGTACCGTGCGACGCTCGCCGGTCTGGTTGGTATGGGCACTATGCAGCAGGCGCGCATCGCCGACGACGAGGTCTCCGGCGTTGATTGACACGTCGATTTCGGCCGAGTGTTCTGAGAATAGAGGATGTCTATGGTCGTCGGTATGGCGAATATCAGAATCGTGCCCCTTACCCAAATGCTCGTGCAAATCGAAACGCTGACGATGCGATTTCGGGATGAGCCGCAAACAACCGTTCTCCACCTGAGTATCAGTGAGATAATACATAAAGAATAACTGGTGTGGCATGTGGTCAGCCGCCTCCGGCTCGTCCCAGAACGCCCAATCCTGGTGCCAGTAGAGCGGCGTCTCGCCGCGTTCTTTGGCAATGGCGAAACCGCTCCAGAAGCGCGGCCGGTCAAAGCCGAGTCGGCTTAACACCGCGAGCGCGCCCGGCCAAGTGATCAGGTCGAGAAAGGCCGGGTCCTGGAATTGCATAAAAGCTAGATTGCCTTGGTTTGTATCTTTATGCTCCGTCTCATTCTCGTCGAGTAGTTTGTCCGAGGCGACACGCAACCGCCGCAATAAATCGTCGGACAAGACATCTTCAAAAAGGCAGTAGCCTTCCTTTATTAGCCCGTCTAGTTTTGGATCCATAATCTCATTTGTCTTTCACCGTAGTATCGCGAAGATCTCTGCGCGTTTCGTTGACGCCCGTTTATCGAGTGGATACCTTAAAGAATCATGGACGAAATACCAAGCTATACCGGCTATTTACTGCCCCCCGAGCCCTCAACCACTGACCTGCGATTGGCCTGCACCGACTACGCAACCATCTGCCGGGCCAATATCGTCGCCGTCGCCGACCGCTTCGAACAACGCGAAGACTACCCCTTTATAGATACCAAACTCGACCTCAAGACCGGCCGCGACTTCCGCGCTGATGATCCGATCCGCGGGCGCGACGCGATATACGGCTGGATCCAAGGACGCGGGCTTGAAGCGCTCGCCGGCCACGCCGCCTGGCTAGCTCAATACGACGACCCCGAATCGCAAACGCTCGCCGCACGGCTGCGCGCCATAGCCGAACCGGTTCTCGTCTCCCTGCGCCAGATGCGCGCGAAGAACGACGGCCACCTGTATTTTTTTATGCGCCCCGACGGCACCCCCTTTGCCCTCGACGACGACGGCCAACCTCAGAATATCCCCCTCGACGCCGACGCCGCCAGCAATTTCAGCGACCTGTTCTGCGCCAAAGGCATGATCGCCGGCGCGCGCCTTTTGGCCGACGAGGCCGCGTTGCGCGAAGCAACCGACTACGCGCAACGCGTCAGCGCCGATCTGTGGGCCCGGCGTTTTGTCAGCGACCAACAACCGCTCGACCCGACAAACCCGATCGCCCACGTGCCGGGCCGCTTCGACCACGGGCCGTATATGATCAACCTAGGCACCTGCGCCTTGAACGCCGCCATCGGCGACACACAAGCCATCGAAGAGGGTTTGCGCCTTATTGATTATGAGTTGGCCTATTATGCCAACTGCAATGGGCGGATCAGCGACTTTTCAGACGGGGATTTCTGGGAGTCGATCGACGACAAGGGCGCGCCCTATCGCGACGGCGAAGGGCGCGTGCTCTGTGACCCCGGACATTCGCTGGAATTTGTCGGGCTGGCGCTGAAGTTCGCCCGCGCCATGCGCGCCTCAGGTGCCGGACGTCCATCGCAATTGCGCGTACTAGGGCAACACCTCACCCATATGCCGGCCATTCTGCGACAAAACTTCGCCAACGGTTTTTTGCCCGGGCCAGGCGGGATCTGCAAGGCCTTCGACTTGGTCACGCGGCAACACCTCAATACCGACATGCCCTGGTGGAGCCTGCCCGAGACGATCCGCGCCGCCGCGCTCTGCTGGCGCGAATCCGCCGACGCGGAAACGCAGCAAACCTGCCTGCAAATTTGGACCGCCTGCCACAACGCCTTCTTCGCACACTTCATTCGCCCCGAGGTACATCTGATGTCGATACAGACCCGCTGCGAAGACGGCAGCGTCTCCGACTCCATCCCCGCCACCGCCGACGCCGACCCCGGCTACCACACCGGGCTCAGCCTGCTCGACGTGATCGCGGCCGTGAACGAGTCCGTTAGCTAAATCACACGCTAGGCACCATCTCAACCGTGCCGTTTTTCCGCGCCCGCTCCGCCGCGAAGACCATCAAATGGCTTTCCAACGTCTCGTCAGGGCCCGACAGGATGCGGGTGGGGTCGCCCTCGGCCACCGCCGCGACAAAACACTGCATCAGACCGTAATCCCCGCCACCGTGCCCGCCGAGAATCGACGGATCGGTGGGATCGATCTCGATATCCCGGCGCGCGTCGGTCAGAAAGTCAAAGACTTCAATCTTCTCGTCGTCGCTGAACAACTCGCCCTTGGTGCCAAATATTCTCGTCTCACGCCCCCGCCCCCGAGCAAACGCCGTCATCGTAAACGCCGCCGTTGCCCCACTTTCAAAGAGAAAATTGACGACTTGGTGGTCGACCACGTCGTTGTCGCAGTCGTAGACGCAACGGCCGTAAGGTCCTTCGCGCAACGCTTGTAATACCGCCTCTTCATCCACGTCCGGCGTCAATACGTCGACCGGCCAACCCGTCTGCCCGTCCCGCACCCGCCCCAAGTAAATCTTCTGCGCCGCATACGCGCACTCCGACGCCAAGTCGCAGTCGAGACAACGAGCGGCAGCGCCCGCGGGTTTCTGCTCGGCGCGGAAGTGCTTGAGGTTACCGAAGGAGGAAACCTTTTTGCACGGCACCCCTAAGATATAGCGCAGCCAATCGACATCGTGGCACGACTTGGCCAACAACATCGCTGACGATTCTGCTTCATTGCGCCAGTTTCCGCGCACAAACGAATGCGCCTGGTGCCAATAACCCACCGGCTCCAAACGCTGCACGCTGACGATATCGCCGATCGCGCCCTGATCCAAAAGCTGTTTGATCTTCTGGGTAACCGTCGTATACCGCACGACGTGGCAGACCGCCAACATCACTCCGGCAGTCTTGACCGCTTGGTGGATCCGGCGACAGCCCTCCTCGTCTGGAGCCATCGGCTTTTCCAACAACATATGATAGCCCTTCGCCGCAAAGGCCTCAGCCGGTTCGACGTGCATCGCGTCCTGGGTCGCGACGACTACCGCATCAGCGAATTTCTCCACCGCCGCCGCCGCCCGCCAATCGGCAAAGACATTTTCCGGTGCAATACTGTATTCATCGATCAGGCGTTGGCGATAAATTTCCCGCGGCTCAGCCACGCCGACAATCTGCACCTCGTCGGGATGGGCCGCCGCGTAACTTGCATACCCCGTGCCCCGGCTGCCCGCTCCAACGATGAGTAGATTTACAGGTGCCATAGATTCTCCGTTCGTTTATAGTAATAAACCGCACTTTAGCCCCGGCGCAATCAGTCCCGTAACTTCCCTCCCATCATCATAATTTCCAAGCACGCCTCCGAATAAAACTAAATATCACCGACTAGCAATTCTTGCACGCGCACCGGTTGCCCCCCCTCGGCGATGCTGGCATTGGCCGCCGCGCCGACGAGCACCGCCTGAACCGCCTCGTGCAATGTCGCCATACGGCCCTGGTCATCCGCGTCCCAAGGACGGGCGAAAAAATCGGCCCGCAAAGCGGGATCGCTGCCTCCGTGGCTGCCCTCCAAACGCGGCACCTGCAACACTTCTTCGCCCTTGCGGGGATGGAAATACTTCAGGCTCTCGCCCGCCATCTCGTCCATCCCCGGCACCATCCGGTTGCCCACGGCCCAGCCCGTATTGACCACCGAGCGGTATTCCAAACGCCCCTCGGTCCCCTCCAGCACCAACGATATGCCTTCGTAGGCAGCATAGGCCAGTAGCGAATAATTGACCCGTACGCCATTCTCGTAGGCATACGATACCGAAGCCTGATCCTCAATATCGATCTGTGGATCAAAAACGCAGCCATCGCGGTGGTAGCCATCTTCCGCCTCTGCACCCAGATAGAGCAGCCGACCGCGCTCGTCTTCATTCAAGTCGATGTGAAAGTCACACTCGGCCGCATGCACACAATCTAGACAGCGTGCGCCACGAAAATCGCCGTTGTTGCCGTAAAAAAGTAGGCCTCCCATCGCCGTCAGTACTTCGGGCCGACTGCCGGCCAGCCAGTTCATCGCATCGAAGTGATGACTCGCCTTGTGGATCAGTAGACCGCCGCTGTTTTCCTTTAAGCGGTGCCAGCGGCGGAAATAATCCGCCCCATGGCTGCGATCGAGGTGCTCATTGAATTCGAGCGAGAGTAGGCGGCCTATTTTACCCGTGTCCACTAGCTGCTTGATCTTTTGCTCCGCCGGCCCGTAGCGCATGTTGTGGGTGACGAACACCTCGCCCGGGGAACGGTCGGCTGCGGCCAGTATCTCCCGGCACTGCGCAGCGGTAGTGCAGAGGGGTTTTTCACAGTAGACGCGCTTGCCCGCCTGCAATGCCTGGACGATATAGCTGGCATGGGTCCGATCCTGGGTACAGACGACAACGCCGTCGGGATCGAGCGCGACAAGCATCGCCTGAAAATCAGTGAATGTTGGCAGGGCCGTACCGAGTATCTGATTCGCCGCCGCGAGGCGCAATTGATTGTGGTCGCATAGCCCCACCAACTCGGCGGTATCCTGAAAGTCGTGCAGCAAGGGCCGGGCGTACATGCCCAGACCTCGTCCTCCCGTGCCTACTATCGCATAGCGTTTTGCCGCCATGATTGCCCTTTCGCCATTAACCGTCTTATCAGTAGAGCCGGACCCGCTCCTTCGCCGCGGAAGTTCCGCTTAGCGACGTGCAATGCCTAGCATATAATCGCTATTGAGCTTGGTTTTAGTCGCCAGCGTGGTCTCCTCGTCGATGATTTTCATGAGTTTTTACGAACTCGGCGAAATCATCGGCATCGGCGGCCAGCGCCTAATACGACGCCGCTTACACCGCGACAAGCATCGCAAACAGTCCTGTGATGATTCTCACCACCCTTATCCTATGCCTGTGTTGCATAAGTAATATATAAGCAAATATAGACCATCGGGACGGACCTCTCGAAATCGTCGACAACGTTGACCGGACCTAATCCTGTTCGATCTGATGATGCCCGATATCGACAGCTACGAGGCCTACCGAACCACCTTCGACCTCTCGATGCCCAGCCTTTCCCGGCGCTAGGTTATAGAACGCCTGAGGGCCATCGCCCCAGAGGTCAAAATAGTCGTCTTTACAGGGCATGCCGCCGCGGCCAAATAATTTGCCGACGTGACTTTTCTAAGCAAACCGCTGCGCAATCAGATTACCATCCGCACCGTCCAGAATATGCTGAATTAGCCCTTTAACGACCCTTGACAGAGGTCGGACCGCGGTCCATACTTATGCGCGTACGCAACTCTACATATATTATGTTCGCGACTACCTAATTACACTAGTAGTGAGGAGGGTTTCCCTTTGAAAGACTTTGAATATTGCGCACCCAAAACCTTGCGCGAGGCTGTGGCCCTCAAGGCCGAAAAGGGCGAGGCTGCACGCGTCTTGGCCGGCGGCACCGACCTTATCGTGCAATTGCGCGGCAAGCGTTTTGCCCCCGATCGCGTTATTGACATCAAAAACATCGCTGACGTCAATGAGCTGTCCTACAGCCCCCGCAAGGGATTAATCATCGGCGCGGGCGTGCCTTGTTGGCGCGTTTACAACGACGCCGAAATCGCCGAGCTCTATCCCGGGCTCATCGACTCGGCAGCCATTATCGGCGGTATTCAAATTCAGGGTCGGGCCACTTTTGGCGGCAACTTGTGCAACTCTTCGCCCAGTGCCGACACCATCCCCAGCCTAATGACGCATTCGGCCGTCTGCAATCTCATCGGTCCCAACGGCAAGCGCAAAGTGCCCGTAGTCGACTTCTGCACCGGTCCGGGCCGCAATGTGCTCGAACCCGGCGAGATTCTGGTTTCCCTGCAGATTCCCGGCATCAAAAAGAACACCGGCGCCCACTACCAACGCTTCATCCCACGCAACGAGATGGATATCGCTGTCGTCGGCGTCTCCTCACAAGTGGTCCTCGCCAATCGCGGCAAGGAGTTCAAGGAAGCCCGCATCGCACTGGCCGCCGTCGGCCCTACGCCGATCTTCGCCGCCGCCGCCGGTGAGGCCCTTGCCGGCCAAGCGGTCTCCGACGAGGCTATCGCCGCCGCCGCCGCCGCCGCCCAGAGCCTCGCCACGCCGATCTCCGATATGCGCGGCCCGGCCGAGTTCCGCACGCACTTGGTCGGCGTATTGGTCAAGCGCACCCTCGAAGGCGCTATCGCCCGGGCGCGCGGCAAGTTCGTCGCCAACGCCGTGCAGGAAGCCGCCGGCTAACAGAACGATGTCGCGAGCAAAAGTCCATTTCCAGGAACTCTCCGGCCGCTATACGCATCAGGTCTGCGAAGAGGCCGCCGAATTCGCCACCAAAGTCGGTCAAGAAAGATTAATCGATATTAGCCACAGTGCGGCTCCGCCGGGCACCACTGCACCGTCACCGTTTGGTACTGGGACGAGAGTTATCTGCAGGACTGACCCCGGGATCCACACCTCTGAATACGGAGACTAAAATGAGCAAAATACACGTCCAGACCACCATCAACGAAGAAGCGACGGAATTTCTCTGCGAGCCGCGCGAGAGCCTGCTTGAAGTGCTGCGCGAGACCCTCGGTTTTACCGGCACCAAAGAAGGCTGCAACGACGGCAACTGCGGCGCCTGTTCAGTCACCCTCGACGGCGTCCTAATCGACTCCTGCCTAATGCTCGCCGTCGAGGCCGAAGGCAAGTCCATCAGCACCGTCGAAGGCCTGGCCAACCCCGAAGGCCTACACCCGATACAGCAGGCCTTCCTCGAGCATGCCGCCCTGCAATGCGGCATCTGCACCCCAGGCTTCCTCGTCGCCTCGAAAGCCCTGCTCGACCACAACCCCGAGCCCTCCGAGCACGAGATAAGACACTGGCTAGCCGGCAACCTGTGCCGCTGCACTGGCTATGACAAAATCGTCCGCGCCGTACTCGAAGCCGCGCAAACAGTGCGCGCAAGCGCCTAGTCTTTATCCCAGAGGAGGAACCCTATGTCTGCTGGAAATGGCTACAAAGTCATTGGCACCCGCCCTGTCCGTCACGACGGTGTCGATAAAGTAACCGGCCGTGCCGTCTATGGCGGCGATACGCGCCTGTCTGGCCTGCTCTACGGGCAGGTCCTGCGCTCGCCGCACGCGCACGCGCGCATCAAGTCCATTGATATTTCCAAGGCCCAAGCCCTACCCGGTGTCAAGGCCGTACTCACGGGCGCCGACCTGCCCAAGACCGGCGATACCATCGTCGACCTCGGCGAGGGCCCAGCCCGGCTCAAGTATATGAGCGACAACGTACTGGCCACCGACAAGACCCTCTATAGCGGCCACCCAGTCGCCGCTGTCTGCGCCAGCAACGTGCATATCGCCGAAGAGGCCCTCGATCTGATCGAAGTCGAATACGAGGTCCTAGAGGCAGTGCTCAACCTGCGCGAGGCCATGAAAGAGGGCGCGCCGCAGCTCCATCCGGACATGACGACCCAGGAGTTCGGCGAGGACACCGGCCGCACGAGCAATCTCGCCACGCATTTCCAACACAAGCTCGGCGACCCCGACACCGCCTTCGCTTCGGCCGACGTGGTCATCGAGCGCGAGTTCAACACCGCCACCGTGCATCAGGGGTATATCGAGCCGCACAACGCCACCGCGATGTGGAACGCCGACGGCCAGATCACCATCTGGACCAGCACCCAGGGCTCGTTCGCCGCCCGGGCGCAGACCGGCGCGGTCCTCGACATACCGGTCTCCAAGATCAAAGTCGTACCACAGGAAATCGGCGGCGGTTTCGGCGGCAAGATCCCGATCTATCTCGAGCCCATAGCCGCCATGCTATCCAAAGCCAGCGGTCAGCCCGTCAAGCTGATCATGACCCGCCCCGCCGTCTTTGAGAGCACCGGTCCGACCCCCGGCTCCCATATCAAGATCAAGATGGGCGCCAACAAAGACGGTAAGATCGTCGCCGCCGAGGCCTATATCGCCTTTGAGTCCGGCGCCTATCCAGGCGGTCTCGTCGGCGCGGCCGCAATGTGCGTATTCTCCTGCTACGACATTGCCAACGGCCTCATCGACTGTTACGATGTCGTGCTCAACAAACCGCGCAGCTTCGCCTATCGCGCACCTGGTTCGACGCAGGCGTGTTTCGCCACCGAACACGTGGTCGAACTGTTGGCTGCCGAGCTGGGCATCGACCCGCTCGAGTTCAGGCTCAAAAACAGCGCCACCACCGGCACCCGCCGCATCGACGGCGTCGTCTACCCGAAGATGGGCTGCAAGGAAGTCTTGGAAGCCATCCGCGACTCCGAACACTACAAAAGCGCCGCCCCCTCAGGCCCCAACCAGGGCCGCGGGATCTCGCTTGGTTATTGGTTCAACGTCGGTTTACAGTCCGCCTGCACCGCCAGCGTCAACAACGACGGCACGGTCAGCCTCTCTGAGGGCTCGACCGATATCGGCGGCAGCCGCACCTCCATCGCCATGCAGTTCGCCGAAACCTTGTCCCTCGATGTCGATGACGTCAGAGCGCAAGTCGTCGATACCGACTCGATCGGCCACACCGACGTCACCGGCGGCAGCCGGGTGACCTACGCCACCGGCTGGGCCGCTTACAAGTCCGCGCTCGACGTACAAGCGCAGATGTGCGAGCGTGCCGCGCAACTCTGGGAAGTTGAAGTCGACCAGGTCGCATTCGAAGAAGGTGTCTTCAGCTCGGGCGACAAGTCCTATACCTTCAAGGAACTCTCCGGTCATCTCGACGAAACTGGTGGCCCGGTCATCGGCCGCGCCACCGTCAACCCCGACTCCGGTGTCGGCGGCTCCTTCGCCGCCAATATCGCCGATGTCGAAGTCGACCCCGACACCGGCAAGGTCCAGGTCCTGCGCTTCACCGTTATCCAGGACGCCGGCAAGGCCATCCACCCCTCCTATGTCGAAGGTCAAATGCAAGGTGGTTCGGCTCAAGGCATCGGTTGGGCATTGAACGAAGAATACTACTACAACAAGGACGGGCAGCTCGATAATTCGAGCTATCTCGACTACCGGATCCCGACCAGCCTCGATCTACCGATGATCGAAACAATCATAGTTGAGGTCCCCAACCCAGGCCATCCCTTCGGGGTGCGCGGCGTCGGCGAGGCCAATATAGCACCACCACCGGCCGCAATGGCGGGTGCCATCGCCGATGCCATCGGCGTGCGCTTGCAGGAGCTTCCGATGAAGCCCTCCAACGTTCTCGCCGCGACCCAGGCTAGCGAGGGTCAAGCCGCATTGGCCGCGGGCGGCTGAACCACCATGCCCGTAGCCTGGATCCCCTCGCTAATGCAAAAGCTAACTGAGGGGCAGCAGCAAATCCCGGTAGAAGGCTCTACCGTGCGCCAGGTTGTAGAGGCACTCGAAAGCCTCTACCCCGGTTTTAAGGACCGGATCGTCGAAGATGACCGCATCCGCACAGAGATCGCGGTCGCCGTCGACGGCGAGGTCGTCACCTCTGGGCTGCGAGCCAGGGTTGGCGCCGAAAGCGAAGTGCACTTTCTGCCGGCGTTGGCCGGAGGTTAGTCTCAGGTAAAACTAAAAACGCCCGTCCAGAAAATCGGACGGGCGTTCTTTTTTTGTCTATAACAAAACGCCCCTGCACCTATCCGCTCCCATAGCGCCGCAGATCCTGATACTCCCCGACCATCTTCCACACCCCTCCTATTTTGAATAAAAACCACCTATTCCGATGTTTCTTCGATCGATTGTTGAAGTAGCTGGTCTCGTATCTCTCACTTTCTATCGAGGCATTAATCAGCACGGATAATCAATCTGGCCGATTCACCTGCAAATTTTGCAGATATTGGCGTATTTCACTACCATTATGCCCTTCAAACAATAAGCTACCCCTCACTATCAATGTCATTATTATGTTATTTTACAACAACTTACATACGACCAACATCAACATGGCACATAATTTGCTTAATAAATGACAGGGTAGATCAAGCAGTACTCAATCAGCCCTGAGCCGAAGTGGATGACCCGTTACATCTACAGAAATCAATGCAAATTCTGCATTCCGCAAAGCGCTCTTTTCGCTTTTGCCGCTTGCAGCACACATACACACTGCAATAATTGCACTAACCCCGCGTTTATTAAGGGGAGGAAAATCATGACCGAAAACGTAATGCTTACCGAAGAAGACGAGTTGCTCGAACTGCTCAGCCAAAACGGCGCCGACACGCTCGATTTGCTCAGCGGCGACCTGGCGATTATCGGCACCCAGTCGATGGAAAACATCGACGCGATGCTACAACGCCTGAACGAAGAGGAATTCGCAGTCGTCGACAAATACTTCGGCCTCTCGGGCGAAGCACCCTACACTGCCGCAGAAATCGGCGATGCGATGGACCTCGACGAGAGCCAAGTCACCTCCGTCATTGCCCAGGCGATGCGCAATATGCGCAGCGGTAGCGAAGCCTAAGAATCAAGCAACCCGACTAACGCTTCTACTTAAGAAATAGAAAGGGCGGTGCTGCTAAATAAGCACCGCCCTTTGCTGTTCTACTTATGATATCTCTCAATCATCCGCAATCACCTCCACGACCATCTTCCCGACCCCACTACCCTCTGTCCCTGCGCGATCATCCCGATACGCCAACACCCGAAATGAATCCTCTACATACGAACCAAAAACCCCCGTCCCGCCCTCGACGTGAAACACCGGTCCCCTATCTCCATCGCTGCCCGACTGACCATTGAACGAAGTCGTAAAATAGTCGAAATAATTTAGATCCGCCGCCTGCAACCGCACGCGATATTCTCCTTCAAAACGCACACTCAACCACCAGAAGTCGCTGCGGGTCGTATCTGCCGGAATCCAATAGTCGATCTTGCGCGCACTAAAAAGATAATCAAGCCGCTCGCGCCACTTCTTGCCCTCCGACCACTTTTCCTTGCCTGTAATCTCCTCCCACTCCACCTGCTCGCGATCTCGCAGCCAACGAATGGGCTCTCCTGAATCGTCGACCAACGCTAAATTCTCGGCAAAAAATGTGCGCAACACCTCAATATCACCATCGAGTACAGAAAGCGAATCCGCCGCCACCTGCCCCTCCAACTTAGCCCGCAACTCGATCAACCGGTCCAAGTCACCCGTTAACGGAGCGGTCGGCCCCGGCGGCAAAGACCGCACATCGACGGCCTCGATAATAACCACATAACCTGCCGCATTCTCGCTCTTGTCCCAGAAGAATTCACCGGGATGCACTAGATTCCCGAAGCTATCGCCGAAAAGCTGGTTGTAGACAACCGTCTCGCCGTCGCCGAGATGTGTATTGACCTCGGTGACCGCCGACTCGAACGGCACCGTAGTCTCGGCGTGGACCTGCCGTCCTTCGTGCTCGATTAGCAGCTCGTAGGTCTGCCCTTCGACAATTGGCATCGTCTCGTGCGCCAGCACAAAGAGCCCTGGATCGTCACCAGAAGGTGAAAGCGCAAAAGTCTCACCTTGAGTGCTAATCCACACCTCCGCGCTCAGCAGCGTGTCTTCCAGCCCGTCATAGTAGCGCTGCGGCGGCAAGGTCTGCCGCAGCGTAAGCTCAATATCGGCGCCCGGTGTCAGATAACCGACGACAATTACAGTCTGCTGAGGGTTTTCGACTTCACTGGGGTTGGAGCAGCCGACAAAAAATGCGGCGCAAAACAGGAGCATCATCGCAATTCGCATAAGCATCTCAGAAGTTGAAATCGAAACCGAAACTCGGCAGGATCGGCAGCATCGGGATGTCGCGGCGTTTGTTCGGTTTACGATCTTCGGGATCGCCTTCCAGGTCCCAAAAATAGTTGAAGATATTTTTGCGGTTGAGCACGTTGACGATCTGCACGTAAGCCCGCATCTCCCAGGTCCGAAAAGCAAAGACGCGCTGTATCGAAACATCGACCCGCTGATAGCTTGGCAGGCGCACCGCATTGAGTTCGCCCTGCTCATTGAAGGTCCAGGTATTGCCCGATGGCAAGGAGATTTCGCCGCGCCCCAGGATCTGGGTATAGGGCTGGCCCGAGGCATAGGCGCCCCGGCTGTTGAGCGTCCACTTTTCTCGGAAACGCCACGAGTACACCAGGTTGATGCTCAAGCTACGATCAAACTTGGACTTAAAAAGACGCTCGTTGCCCTCTGCGTCGAGATTGAGATTGTCGATCTTGCGCTCACTAACGCCAGTGGAAAAGGAGAGCCAGCCCGTCTGCTTACCCGCCCGCTTGCGCAACAACAAATCGAAACCGTAGGCCCGTCCGTCGCCGCGGCGCAGGATATCACCGATCTTGTTGGAATCCTGCTCATCGTAGTTGATCTCGTAGAGACCGTCGTAATCCTTGAAATAGGTCTCGGCTTCGAGATCGAGGCCGAAGAGCTTGGTCTCAAAACCGGCGATATAGTGGATCGAGCTACTCGGCTCGGCGGTAGAATCGGCCAAGGCCCAGACATTAGACAATAGCGAGATGCCCTGGAATTCGCGCGCCAGGCGAAAGATATACTGGTGGTAACGGCCGACAGCGCCCTTGAGGGCGGTTTTGTCGGTAAGCTGGTAACGCGCGGCGAGCCGCGGCGAAACACCCGTATAACCACCATTGTCAAAGTGATTAAAGCGCAAACCCGGCTGCAGCGAGAGCAACGGCCCCAAAGACCAAGTGTCCTGCACGTAGAATGAGTTGTGCAGGGCCTCGACATCTATATCGAACCAGATGCGGTCCTTCTCGCCGAACTTGTAATCTATCGACTGGCGCTTAATATTGAAACCGAGTTCGACGGCGTGGTTCTTGCCAGCGAAATAATTGAGGTCGCCCTTGAACGAAACGTCGGTGAGGCGGTTCTGCTCTAAAAGCTCGATGTCTTCGGAGTCGAAATTGGTCTCGGCGTTGAAGCGGCTGCCGGTGACGAGAAAATTGCCGAAGAGGTTGGAGTCAAAAACGTGCGTCCATTTCGAACTTACCGTACGATTGCCCCATTCGAGGTCGAAACCCAACTCGTCAAAGCGATACAGCAAATTGTCTCGGCCGGTATAGGCCGCGATAGTCAGCTGGTCAGCATGCGAGAGTATCTGGTGGGTCTTGCCCTGCAGGTCGTAGAAGTTGTAGCCCAGCGCCTTGGCTTCGAGCGCGTCCCTGGCCAGCGCCATCAGCGGATCAAGGTGGGTGCGACGAGCCGAAACGAGCCACGAGCCCTTGAGCGCCGGGCCCTGCACCGTCATCCGCGAGGCCAACAGGCTCAACCCCCCGTCGACCTCAACCTCTTGTTTGTTGCCCTCGTTGGTGATGACGTTGAGCACCGAGGAAAGCCTGCCGCCGTATTTGGCCGGATAACCTCCGCGCAGTAATTCGGTACTCTTGGCCGCATCGGCGGGAAAGGTAGAGAATAGCCCGAACATATGCGAGGCGTTGTAGACATCGGTGCCGTCGAGCAAAATCAAATTCTGGTCGGGGGTGCCGCCGCGCACGTAGAGGCCAACCGAAAAATCGGAAAGCGTGGCAACACCGGGCAGGGTCTGGATCGTGCGGATCGGGTCGGCCTCAATCGCCGCCGGCGCGGTCTTGAGCTCGCGCATTTGCAAGATCGTACGGCTGGGACTTATGTCGAAGCTCTCGACCTCCTCGCGATCGGCCTCGATCACTGTGTCCTCGACCTGGATCGCTTCCTCGCCAAGACGAATATCACGAAGGATATCTTCGTCTGCGACCACGAGTTCTTCGCGGTAGACCGCATAACCGACCATTGAGACGACCAGGATATAGCGACCAGGAGGCACACCGACGATAGCATAATAACCGCTCTCGTTCGTAATGCCACCCCAGTTTTGGTCTTTGAGGTAGACGCTAGCGAAGGGCAAGCTCTCGCCGTCAGCGGTATCGCGGACGAAGCCACTGATATCGGCTGCTTGAGCACGCACGGCTAAAACGAGCAGGAGCAGAATAAATAAATGCTTCATATAAGAGGGAATATAAGAGGTGGAAAGCCCATATGTTCAAATATTTGGCAAGACAAGAGATCGAAAGCCCATGCGTTAAATAAACGTCCTTGCCCGCAACGCGTCGCCTCACGGGCAAGGACGTTTACAGACTGCCCATCCTGCGAAGGTAGCGGGTTGCGCAGTTGACCTATAACGCTATAGAAGATTGGACCTTGTCAATAAGGCCCAGAGGATATTTCAGCGCTCACCCGTCGAACCAAATCCACCCCTGCCGCGCGCCGTATCTTCCAACACTTGCACTTCGAGCAATTCGCCTCTCGTCACCGGTGCGAAGAGCAACTGGGCGACGCGGTCACCCGACTCGATTCGCTGCTCTTCGGCCGAGAGGTTAATCAGGATGACGCCGACCTCGCCCCGATAGTCGGCATCGACGGTGCCCGGAGCATTG
>Ga0233439_10000316_pt1 | contig 75455 bp, 72 predicted proteins | sample SI_123_September_6_FD_182713 | JGI IMG/M metagenome (GOLD analysis project Ga0233439, IMG submission 182713) | Seawater microbial communities from Saanich Inlet, British Columbia, Canada - SI_123_September2016_100_MG | ecosystem: Environmental > Aquatic > Marine > Inlet | place: Canada: British... | reverse complement strand
TTAATTTTGCGATTTCGTCATCCCCCAAAATGCTTTGTTCAGTTGCTTCAGGCATGCCGTTATTTAATACTAAATATGTTTCAACCCCATTTGCGTGTTTGAGTCCCGGGATTTTACCTCTATTTTTAGGTAAATCACCAGTATCTTTTTTCATAAAATATGCCCTATTTCTTTTTTTAACATATTCAAATCCTAAATAATCACCACTGGAGGCGTGATCTTGTATATATTTTTTTATATCCGCTAAAGAACCATCTTTGAATTTTGGCTCACCATTAGGAAAATTGCCTTTATTAGAACCTTTATAGTAATTAATTCTTTGATTCGAAAATATTTTCCACTCTATTTTATCTGTATTTCCTTCCTGAAAACCTTCCATGATATTTTTTTGCACTTTATTGGCTGTCATATTATATTTTAAAACCTCCGGATGTGTTGTTTGATAACCAGTCTTTTTTACACTAAAAAAAATCCCTTGTTTTAAACTTTCCATATCTTGCATATATATATAATTTATGATATATTAATTTGATAATAATTAATATATTAATTTAATTTTTTTAAAAAAATACACATTACCGCTATAGCCGTACTATAATAAATAGTTTCTATAATGTGTCCTGATGTTTTATTATAATTATCTGTTTTTGCTAACTCGGTCCCAATGCGCATACGTGTTTTTTTTGTTTTATTAATTTTTTTTGTTAATTTATCATGCTCAGTCATATCTCTATCTACCATTTGAGTTATGCCGGTTATTCTTGTTTTATATTCATTCATCATATCTTTAACTTCTGTATTTCTTTCTACCATTTTCATTTTTAATTTACCCCAATCACTTTCATATTCAGTATACTCATCTTTTGTATCTTGGGTCCTATCTCTAATCCAATCACTATATTTATTAACAAAATTATCTGATATATCTTTAAAAAGAGATTTATAACCGTCTAAATCATTCTGTAGATTAGATAGCTTTTTATATTTTTTTCTAATATCTTTACACAAACTCCCTCTTGCTATTAGAGGCATTTTTTTATATGTGTCTGGCGTACATTCAGAAGGCCACGGTACTTTTTCACCAGCATCGTTAATGGGTTGCCAAGTAGCACATGTTTTATCTTTCATACAATATTCATCATATCGTTTCTGATCAATGACTATTTGGGATCTATTGGGAAATTTTTCATTACAATCTTTATCATATACCATATATTAATTATTAACATTATTAATTATGTTATAATTAATATTAAATACACATTCTATAATATTTTGACGTTATTGCTGTTTCGCTGGGTCTTATAATTTCACATACACCTTTTGGTCTAAGACCAATTGCTTGTGCTACCGGGTCAAACCGCGATATTTCGGGCCATTGTGAATCCTCCATAATATTATATTTTTCCTTAACTTCATTAATTTCTTCTTCATTTAACTCAGTATGAACAGGAACATATTCGTGTTCAATGATATTATATAAATAATTATGCAAATTATATATTGAAAAGTAAATTTTGTCGTTATTCCAAATATCCTGCATTAATTTAATAAGAGTATCATTTGGATTGTCTTTGACTACAATTATAAAATCATCTTCCCTTGTTAATATATCATCAATATTAAATATATCATCAATATATTCATATACTTGAGAAGGTCTTATCTTTCCTACTAAATGGTATTTTACAAAACATTTCTTATTTGAATTGGGATCCGAAGAAGGTAGTAACATGTCCAGTTGTGGGGGTTTCGCATTATATTGTACTTGCAATTCTACTATACTTCTATCTTCATGATCGCTTATATCGTAACCTCTATTTTTTAACTGTTCCAATATGATATTTCTGGATTTATATATGTTTGCAATTGTGCTACTATTGGTTTTGCTACTCATTATATTATATATCTCATAAAATAAAATATTTAAATCAATTTTATTTTATTAATGTTTGATATTGGTTAAATGGAAAATATCTTTCGTAAAAAATTTCAATGATAAAAATAATATAGGGATAGATAAAATAAATCTGCCTACTTTTATTGCTGTATTAACAGTTGGGTTTGTAACAGTATGATATCCATCTAACGTCCAATTTTTAAGCCAATATTGGATCTCCAAACCATCTTGTTCATAGTTATAATTTTCACATTCTTTCACATCTTTATTTTTTTCACATAATTTATCATAAAATTGTTTATAATGTTCCAATATTAACCAAGAAAACATGCCTATCAATGAACCTACAATAGCACCAATTAATACATCTATAAAACTATGATATCCTTTACTTATTCTATGTAATCCTATCATTGATGCTACAAATAATCCAGCTCCTGATATTATTTTCTTTGTACTTGTCTTTTCAATAGTTATTTCAAAAAAATGTGATAGTTTCGAATAGTTCATTTCCATAAATAATGCGGTAGCTAAGGAAAAAGCAACCCCTGTATGACCACTTGGGAAAGATTGTAATTCATGACCTTTTGTGCAATGACTGGCTTCAATATATTTACTCAATTCTTTATATTTACATCCGGGTCTTGGCCTTTTAATACTCTTTTTTAAGAATTGGAAAATAGAATACGCGAACCAATGCGGTAATAAATGAAATTGAATAGGGTCTGGTGTTCCTAACCAAATTATTTGTAAAATAGCTAAATACATTCCTGGTATTACATATATTTCATAAGGGATTAATCCCAAATAATGAGATATATTTTTTGAAATTTTATTATCGAAGGATTTAAAAATTGCCTTGGTTATCATAAAATCTAATTTATTAATTGTATCCATATACAAATAATAAATATTATAAATCCATTTTAACGCTTTTTTTTCCATCTGTATCTTTTTCATCTTTCTCTCCCTCTTTTTCTTTATCTTCTTCAACATTTAATAAATTTAAACCCAATTTGATTTCTTCACCATCTTTATCAATAACCAATGGAGGTTTTTCTTCATGTTCTTCCTCGCTATCTGAACCACCTTCATCGGGAACGTAATTTGGGTCTTTTTCCCAATCAACTATATCTTGTAAAGGAAGAAATACTTCAGCACCATCTGCCTTTCTAATTCCATATAACATATTGTCTGGATCTTCGTCCCATTCGGGTAATTCATAGACGTGTCCTTCTCCACCATTAAATAGAACTTTATCATGTAAATTGGGTGTTTTTTCTACTTCTGTGGGTTGAAATGGTGCTGTGTTTTGTTGTGTCTTATCTACAATACCTTGATTCCATCCCTCACCAGTAGTTATTGTAGTTTGATTAACCGCATAAGGATTATATTCTTGTTGTTCGCCCCATTCACCATCATCAAAACCCATTCCCATTCCCATTCCCGTATCAATACCCTGTCCTGGAACATTCCAATCACTTGAAGGAACTTCCCACCCTGAAATAATCTGAGGAACATTTGTTTCTTCTACTATTGCTTGTGTATTCAAAAATTCTTTTCTATCTATTTTACCATTATTTAAACGTTGCGTGGTTTCTGTATCTCGTTTAATACTTTTATAAGTCGCTTTGTTATCGTGAGTTAGTTTTTTAATTTCTTTACCACCACCATTCGCCAATGAATGTAATTGATCTATATTGTCTTCGGTAATAATTCTCATTTGAACATTCATTCCTTGTAATTCTTGCATCAATAATTTAAAAGCATATGGTATCTTAACTATACTAAATTCTCTTCCCAATTTAGTAACATTTACAACATTTAATGATTTTTGTAAATTAGTTTCAAATTTAATAGGTCCATCAGCGAATGGGGATAAAAAGATATTTTTATCAGGATTATAAGCGGCTATACAACCAGTTTGGTTACATATAGCAACTTGAAATTCGTCACCTCTTTTCATTAAGGTTTCAAATACAAAATGTGAAAGTCCGTAGGCGACAACACAATCGCGGTCCATCTCCCCTAACCTTAAACCACCATCATTCGCTCTTCCCCCTACAGTTTGACGCGTTAATTGGTCTCTTGGTCCTCTCGCTCTATAATTAATCTTATCTTTTGGCATATGTTTAAGTCTTAAATAATATGTTGGACCAATATAAATTTCCGTTTCAAGTTGTTCACCAGTCATACCATTATATAAAATTTCTTGTCCATATTTTTCCATACCAGCATCTAATAAATACTTACCATATATTTCTTGTTGAGGACCTTTATTTGTGAATGCTGTACAATCACCATATCCTCCATATATAGCCCCAAGCTTACTTGTAATAGCTTCTACAATATGACCAATAGTCATTCTTGATGGCATAGCATGAGGATTTACGATAATATCTGGTTTTAAACCGGTAGAACTTGTAGGCATATCTATTTCTGGTAAAATTATACCAACCGTTCCCTTTTGTCCTGCCCTGGAACAAAATTTATCTCCAATTGCGGGCTGTCTAATACTACGTATTCTAATTTTTGCTATTCTTGTTCCCGATTTACTCTCAGTAATAAAAGCTTTATCTATAATGCCCGTTTCTCCTTTTTTAGGTTTCACCGAATCATCTTTTTTTTCATCTTCAGAATTCATAGGCAATGTAGCTTTTCCAATAAGTATAGTTTTTTCATTTATAATTTCCCCTTCTCTTATTAATCCATTACTATCTAACTTTGAATAATCATAACCAGATTTAAAATTAGTAACATTGTTTGCGGGGTCATAAACATTCATTATTTTACTATTTTTTTCTCCACCACCAATCATAACAGATTCTTCAAACGTTTCATAAACAGCAAACTTAGTAGTATTGAATAAACCCCTATCAATAGCACCTTGATTTAAAATAATAGCATCTTCAACATTAAATCCCGTATAACACATGATGGCTACTATGGCGTTTTCACCATAAGGAACATTATCATTACAAGCGTGTTTTAAATATCTACTTTTGGTCAAAGGGTTTTGTCCATAATTCAAAAATAACGCGGTTTTATCAACTCTATTTCTATAATTAGAATGGAATACACTAACTCCTTGTTTTGCTTGACTACACGCAAAGGCATTGCGGGGGTAAGGGTTATGTTCTGGAAATATAATTTGGTTAGCCATTATACCCAATATTAGCGACGGATGTATTTCCATATGTGTAACATTTTTATCAAAAGATTCTATGTTTTTACCCGAATGTCCCAATAACATGCCTTCACCTTCCATTGTATCAATAAATTCAACTATAGAACCATTATTCACTAAATCCATTCTTTTTCGTTGTGTTTTAAATAATTCATTTTCTTCATTTTTAAAGCCTTTAGTATAATTAAACCAATTAATATTATCTTTAAACTCTCTCTCTTGACTCCATTTTCCATCTAACATTTTATAAAATAATGGTCTGCAAGGTCTTCCAGCATCTGTACTAATTAATATCTCGTTTAATTTAATATTAAAATAAATACTAACAAATGGGTCTATAATGTTATTTCTTTTATGAGAACGCATCAATTCGCATAATAAATTGGGCATATCCGTTAAAGCAAACCAACATCCATTAATGAAAATTTTTGTGAAATACGTTAATTGTGATAAAGAACATTCTTCAATTAATTTTATATTTATATAATCTTTGCTATCTTCATCTATCTTTGAAATATTTCTTATATAATCAAAAAAGGGCAAGGAGCTTACACCTCTTGTAATATAGGTGGATGTTGATAAATGCTTATGTAATCCGGTATTGCCTCCAGAGGGAGAATTGATAGGACAAATTAAACCGTATTGCGTGGAATTGATGAAACGAGGTCCTCTTATTTTTGCACCATCGGCTGAGATATGTAAATTAGTTTTACGCAATTGACAAAGAGATGCAAAAAATGATAATCGATCAAGATCTTGAACAATTCCAGCTCTTTTCGTATGAATATCCGAACCCCAATCTCCTTTAAATGCTCTTCTAAACCCTTGCTCTACAATACGACTGGTATGTTTTCCATCTCCCACAAATATCATTTTTTCATTGCTTTGTATTAAATTTTTAAAATTTTTCTCATTATAAATATTAGCACCTGAGCGACTACCTTTATAAAAAAATTCTTTATCCATTATTCTATAAATGTGTGAATATTGCTTGTTATAATATTCTTGAAATAGTTTATATAGTAAAACACCTGGTGTTTCAATTCTTTTATAACTATATGAGTCTCTGTCTGTAGGTTTTTCATTGTTGGTATATACATCCAATAATCTTTTTACCATATATCCTAAATAATAAGCTTTATGTTTCAAATTTAATTCGCCTATATGTGGTAAAAAATATAACATTAATATTTGTAAAACATTAGAATCTGATTTATATTTTAATAATTCTTTTATATATTTTAAAGCAGCAAATTGGTTAAAAACAAGTCCCGCGTCATGGATAGAAGGTCTAAATAATTCAATATAGGCTTCATTTTTAACTATTTTTTCAGTACCGATTTCTTCTAACAAACAAGTTTGAATAATTTCTTTATCTGATATAATACCGAGTGCTCTCATCAATATAAATAAAGGGATTGGTGCTCTTACTTGAGGGATATTGACTACTATATGTCCATTTTTTTTAGAAGGTGTCTCATTAACAATTCTTACAGATAATGTTCTATTGGGTTTTGAAGCGTCTTCGCTAACTGATTTTATTTCTGCCGAATGACTGTAAAGGTCGTCTGATTTATGTTCTTTAACATAAAGCATATTATCGGCCCGGCCTTCTTGACACATTATAGATTTTTCTTTTCCATCGATTATAAAATATCCACCGTTTTCATTTCTACATTCGCCCAAATTGAATTTAACTTCGTTGTCTAAACCTTTAAGTAAGCAATAATCCGAATTAATCATTATTGGGAATTTACCCAAAAACACTTTTTCTATTGTATAGGTTTCTTTATGTGGCTCACTTTCACCATCCAAATATATAGTATAATCAACAACAACATCATAATGTATCGTAAACCCATAAGTCATATTTCTTAAACGTGCTTCATTAGGGTACATATAATGTTCTCTTTCTTCAGAATTATTTCTATCGTAAATTACTGGTTTTCCATAGTAAATTTTATCTACATTTTTTCCACCAAAATACATTTCAAATTGATATTTAAACTCGTCGTTTCCCATTTTTTCCTTAAAGAATTTTAATGGATTTTTATCTTTTAATATATTTTTCAAACCGTTTTTAAAAAAATCATTATAAGATTCTAAATGATGTTTCACTAAAAAATTCTTATTATCGTTAAACATTGTATTTATTGTTTTCCAAATAAAATCATTTTTTTCCATTATATTAACTATAAATAATAATTATTTAATTCAAATTAATTATTATTCAATTAAACATCATCATCATCATCCTCATCTTCATCGTTGTCATCATCGTCGTCATTATCTTCGTCGTCTTCTTCTCCCTGGTCATCAGCATCGTCATCACCATCAGCACCTTCTTTAAAACCTTCTTTCTTTGAACTCATAATACCAATCATTGTGGCTCCCAAAATTAAAAACATAGCAATAAATGGTAATAACACAATTATCCATGATAATGTTTTAAGTTTTTTACCACAGAACCAGTTTAATAAATAAGTAAATCCTAAAATATACAATGCTTTAAAAATAAAAAATACGGCATTGTGACATTCTGGTTTAACTTTCATTGTCCCTATTTGATAAGAACTACTATCACTACAATTTTGTAATAAAATCATAACGAAACTCAATGCGGATAAAACAAAATACAATTGAGCAGGAGAACATAGTGATTTAAATATTTTTGTGTAATTATTCATAACGTTTTTCATTTATATTAATTAATTATATAAAAAAATTAATTAATTAAAATTATGCCGAAGTTCCTTTACCCGCTGCTTCAACGACACCATTTTTATGATGACCTTTAACATCTGGAATTGCGTGTCTATAATCGCTTGATTTAAGTAATTCGGGTTGGTCCATAACATTACCACCTATTGCTGCTGCTTTACCTCTCCATGTATTTCCGAAATTACTAATTCCATTTCCTACACTATAGTACAATTGTCCTAAATCCCCTAAACCAGTTTTTTGGAAAGCTGAACCTCCCTTTTGTAACTTTCTTTTTCTTTTACCTCCTCCACTGGTTTTATATGGGATAGGAACCTTATTATTGGAATTGGAATTTATTAAAGAACGTGCTGGATCTCCTCCGGATAAATTATTATAAGGTCTTAAAGTGAAATATTCCCCCATATTTTTTTCATATGGGCACCCACTACCACCTCTTTGCCTTTTACGCCTTCTTCTACGCTTACGCGTTTTTCTTCTTTTACCTCCTTTCATAGTTAGTTTGGAGTTTTTCTTTTTACGGCAATATTTTCTTTTCTTACCGCGTGTATATTTACAACTTTTTGATTTGTTACAAGTTCTACCTCTTTTACCGCGACAACTGGATTTTTTAACGCGGGCTCTATAAGCTCGTCTTTTTTTTAAACCTCTTGTTGCTACTCTTGTTTTCACCATTATATTAATTAATTAGATATTTTTTTTATCCGACAATATCAACATGTGTTAAGAAATGCCTTCTACAACACATTTTCGTTAATCCTAAATCATCCATCACTTTACCTTCAATTGTTTTACGAATATTGTCTTCTGTTAAATATATAACCTTATTTATATCTTCACCATTTTTAGTTTTTTCCGCAGCCACTTCTTTTTTAAAGTAAGCGTATTTATCGGCAAGAACATTACCACATGTAAAGCATTTTATTGGGATAATCATATTTATATACAATAGGATTATTCTTTTTAATCAATTTTATTTTTAATTTATTTTATGTCTTTTTTTTAAATACCAATACTCATCGTATTTGCTACCTTTTGAATCATTATCTTCTTCAGGGCCATCTTTATCTCCTTGAATACACGTTGCACCATTTTTACTTTTAGCCCATACACAACATTCATTATAAACACAACTATCTTTACCAACTTTTTTTGGACAATTTTTATTAGGATTTTCGCAAGCGGTTTTAAATTGTTCATATACTGCTACGTTTTTAAAAACTGCTTTTTTTCCATGATCGGTCATATCTACATTGAAAAAATTTAATAATATTATGGTTATACACAAAGCCCAAACAAATACATATATCGACTCGCCATTTTTTTTCAAATAAGAAAATACACTTGAGGTGTCGGGTCCTAAATTCTTTAAATCATTCGCCACTCTACTCATATATTAATTATTAATATAATTTATTTAATAATTAACGTTTTTTCTTTGTACATCGTCTTTTTTTATTCTTTTTTCTTCTTGTTCTTTTCTTTTTTCTTCTTCCTCCTCCTTTCTTCCCAATATATTTACAACCCGGGGTTGCACGACATAATTTTTCACTTCTTTGATATCTTGGTTTTTTACAAACTAAAGCACCGGTGCATGTTGGTCTTGATTTATTATATGCTGCTTGGGCTTTTGCGGTCTGCTTACACGGTATATATCTAATAAATGGCTCAGGAACTAATTGCGGATTTTTTCCCAAGTTTTTTTTACCTTTCTGCGTGATTATTCCACGTATCATCGCATCTAATGTGTTTTTAGGATATTCTCCTATTATATCCCCGTGTCTTTTTAACATTTTATAATACCAAGTCTTAAACTCTTCGGTTTTACCTTTTGTTGGTTTATGGACACCATACATAAGACCATAAAAAGGCCATGAACCATTATTATAATATGGTGAGTGATATACAACAGGATATAAAGGTCCCGGATATTTACTCATGCCTCTCACACCACTTAAATTCAAATATACAGGAGGAACGCCTTTTTCTATTGCGTTTCCAATAACAACACCAGTATAATCAAAAGAACTTTTTGGATAAATACCACCTTGGACAACGCTACCTATGCAAAATTCGGGGATTTTGGATAATTTTTTCTTTTCCCTTATTTCTTTTTTCCTTTTATCATCGCATAGTTTTTTTTGACGACATTTTGTTGGAACATCATCGCCAATTTGTGCGAAAGGTATTCCATTTTTTAAATCCATTGGCGTATATATATCATACAATTCTTGATCTTGTTTAAATAAATCCATTTTTACATCTACGATACCAACATACATTTTTTCAATTTGTTCTTTGTATTCATTAAAAGCTTCTTCGAATTTATCGTCTGCTTCTTGGCTAAAATCTTTAGTATCAGAGATTTTTTCATAACACTCGTCTAATTTGTCGGATACTTCATGGTTTAAACCGTTTAACATTCTAAGTTTTTCTTCTACAAGTTTAATAGCTTCGTGAGAAAATAATTCTTCATGATTTTCATCAAATAATTCCTTTATGGTACTATATTTTTTATCTCCATGTGTTAAAATATCTTTATTGATTTTACCAACTTTATCTTTCAATTCTTTCTTCATATCTTGGACACATTTCATTTTAGCATCATCTACTCTTTTTTTTTCTTTTGCTAATGATGTTTCTCTTGCTTTCTTAGCATCGGCATCTTGTTTTTCTTTTAAACGGGCTTCTTCTTCTCTTGCTTTCTTGGCTGCTGCTTCTGCCTTTGCTAATGCTCTGGCTTTTTTTGCTTTTTCTTTTTTTTTCTTTTCCTTTCTTTCCTCAACTTCTTTATCGTATTCTTCTATTGCTTCCAATGAATCTGGAAGAGAATAAAATTGATTACCGATAAATACTTTTGCATCGTTGCATTCTAATTTCTTTTCAGTTAATTTTTGTTTATACAGGTTAGGGTTTATATCTTTATCATTTTTTACTGGTCTGCCACAGGTGCGAGTACAATGATGTACGTCCTCAGGTCTTAAACGTATTCTACAAGTTTTTCCTTTTTTTGTATTTGGTAAGCATCTATCATTTGTCATATTGGATATTTTAACTTCTGCTGTACCGCTATTGCTATGGCAGTATCCTTTTTTGGTTCGGTCATTATCATGGTTTTTTAAACCACACCATTTTTTGCGTTCAGCTAACTTTTCTTTTGGTCTAATCACCTTATTTGCGGCTTCCAAATATTGAATCCAAGTAGGTGTTTTATTATATAGTTTGTTTTTTGGGTCTAAGTGTTGAATACACGCTTGTTCTTCCAGATCGGGATTTTTAGTAACTTTAAATAACGTATTGTTGGAGGACGGTATCCCGCCTCTTTTTTTACGCGTTCTTTTATATTTTTTTCTATATTTTCTTTTTGATTTACCCATACTTATATTATATAAAGATTAAGTTTCAACTAAAGTATAAGCTTTTTCACCCCCAATGGTTTTTGTTCTTTTATGAATTATGCCCTGTTTTGTAAACATTATATGGCAACCTTTGCAAACATTAGCTAAATTTGCTGTATGATTTTTATGAAAATATTTATTAAATCCATTTTTATCGGAGAATTCTTGGGGAGTTAAATGATGGATATCAACACCTTTTTTTTTACAAAATTCACAATCACCTTTTAATTTTTTAGAGTTATATGAGCTTTTCTTTTTTGTTAAACTTAATTTGTTTTTACCTTCCAACTTATTTCTAATTTTAAAAGCTCCTTTTACAAATTCATCGGGGAAATTAAACGATTTTAGAACTTCTAATCCGTAACTATTATTTCCCGGACCTTCTTTTATTTTTCTATCATACATAATAATACCATTATGGTTTTGGATAGCCATATGACATATATACAATTCTTTAATAGAAGAAACTTCTTTTATTTTGGTTATATCGTGATAATGTGTTGCGAAAATATGAGATGATTGTGTTTTATTAAACCAAATTAAACTTTGCGACATAATGCTATAAGCAGAACCTATTTCTGTTCCATTACATAATTCGTCGCCTAATATTAAAGAATTTTCATCACAATTATTAACAATTAATTCCATTTCAGTGCATTCAACAGCATAAGAACTCAAATTTTTAAATAAATTATCATTCCCTAAAATTCTGGTGAACAATGTTTTATAAGGATAATAAATAAATTCAGTAGAAGGGACAAACATTCCTGCTTGGGCCATAATAATATTACAACCGATAGCTCTAATTAATGTTGTTTTTCCAACAGCATTTGTTCCAAATACTAACATGCCGGTATGTTCTTTACCCAAAGTAACATCGTTAGGGGTATAAACTTCTTCAGTATTTATATGCTCTACTAATGGATGCCTTAAATCTTTTGCGGACAAAAAAGAACGTTCGTGTTGTCTAATAGATGGCTTACAATAATTATATTTTTTTGAAATGTAACTTTTAGTTAGTAAAATATCGATTAGAGTAACAAATTCAATAACTAAATCTATTTCACGAAAATAAGCATTAAGTTTTTTAAGGAATTTTTTGAATTGAATATTTAATTCTTCGTTAAGATTTTCACTTGATTGTAAAATTGAACTATATACATCGGTTAATTTTTTGCTTGTTATTTTTTTACCGCTACTTTCGGATCCACTAACAGATTTGAATTCTAAATTATCTGTATTTATTTCTGTTATAATAGAAGAATTATCAAAATTGGATTTCCAATTTAAGTTAATGGGTGGGATTTTTAAATTTTTGAAATGTGTTTTCATTTTAGTTGATCTGGCACTTGTTATTTTTAAAAATACTCCACTTTTTTCGGTTTTATGAGTAACAATTACTGTATCACTTTCTATTGATTTTTTAGTAGTAACGCCTTTGATACTTTTTCCTATTTGTATTAATTCTTTTCTAATGATATCCAATTCTTGATTTGATTCAATATATTGTTTTTCGTATTTATCTAAAGATGAAAATAAACCCCTTTTAAAAAAGTTGGTTTCACATTGAACTTCTTGTAAGTCATTACATAAAGAAAAATTAAGATGGGTTTCAAAAAAAGTTTGTAATTGTTTTATAGAATGAGACAATTTTTCGATATCGCATTTGGAATCAATATATTTCGCGAATGTATCATCATTTTCTAATATTTTTTTTATGCTTTCAATAATTGATAAGTTATTATAAAAAGTAGAAAGTTGATAAGGTTTGGCTGTTAAATGTATAGTTTTTCTATACAATTTTTCAATGTCTTTAATATTGTTTAATTGATCGCGAAAATCTAAGAAATGTTCATTGTTTAAAACATATTCGATCATATCATATTCTTGATTTAAAAATTCTTGGTTACATGAAGGGTGTGTTATTTGTTGAAAAAATCTTCTTTTCCCCATATTAGTGTTTGTTTTATTAATAAAGTTGTTAATGCTGGCTGTATTATTTTTACGACCATCGGTATTAATAATATTTAATTGTTTTAAGGAATGCGTGGCTAGAAGAAGTTTATCGTTAATAGTTTCTATTACCGGGGTATGTAGATTTTTGGTTAATAAGAAGTTACATTCTTTTACGAAATTTAATAAGAAAGAGAAAGCGTATTGTGCGTAAGGGAATTCTTCGAGAGTAGTGCTTTTCATCAATTGAAAGAAATCATATTTTGGATAAAAATCTCTAAAAACATCTCTAATATAAACTTCTTTTTGACAAGAATCAATTTCTTTTGCGTATTCAGAATTCTGGTCAGTTATAGAAATAATATGCATTTTATTGGGGGATAAATTGGTCCATTGTATAACATCGTCTATATGTTTTTTATTTTCATAATTATGAATAATAATGAATTCACGTGGTTTATGTATTGAATTGAATCTTTCAATATCTTCATAAGCATTAACATTGTGAAGTTTGTTATTGGAATATTTAAACTGGAATAAGTTAGATTTCCCCGTAAAAATATCAATGTTGGCCAATCCGCAATATAGATAAGGCGATCTGGATTCAACATCGCTTGGGTATTGTTCAAGCCAACAAACAGTAAAACAATTTGATAATTTGTTTGTATCATTAAACCAAGATGTTCCGGCAGAAAAAACACTATATTCATATCTTTCCTTTTTATTTTGCTCACTTTGTTTCCAAACTGGAACAGTCCATCCTTCTTTTATTATTTTTGGGACATTTTTTGATAATGGACAAGCGAGGGGATATCCAGCCATTGATATAGTATAACCTTTATATTTTACATTTGATTTTAAAGCTACGTGACAATCCAAAATTTTACTCATACTAATAGAATCATCAAATGTTTCGTGATAGCTTTTTGTTTCATCATTATATAATCCATAAACTTCATAAAAAGTACCAACTTGATAAAATAGCATAACTTTTCCATATTTTTTTTTATATTTTTCTAATAAAGAAAAATAATGTTCGTACATACTATCTTCTTTTTTCTTGGGCATTTTATATTATTTTAATATAAAAACCTTTCTTTAATATGATTAAATAATTGATTAACGATTAATAAATTATTATAAATTCCCAATATAATTATGAAGAAGTATATCTGGATTTTTATTATATATATCACCAGACGAATAAACATTAACAAACATATCCTTTAAAAGTGAGTCAGGAGCTGAACACCCTATTTTTATGAAATTATGTTTTCTTAAGTATTTTTTAACTTGGTTAATAGATTTTTTCTTTAAAACATCCAATTCATCAGATATATTTTTTCTGGTTTTTTTATTTTTTATGAGAACACCTATACGATTTTTATGTTTGCCTAATGTTATCTTTCTTCTAATTGTTCTATGCTTTCGTTTAACTTTTTTCTTTTTTTCTTTAATATCTTTATCCAAATTTGTAAAGTTTATTTTTAAATCAGATAATTTCTTTTGACGTTCTTCAAAACTATCTTCAAAAATTCGCGTTTCGGTTTGGATTTCATCACCTTCTCCAAATGATATTTTATTTTTTATGGGATTTTCATTTATATTTTCATTTTTATTATTTTTTACTGTTTTCCTCCATTGTTTATATGTTGGTCTGCTTGAATTTTTCAAATTACTATATGGTGGTTGAGGCGATGGTGAAGGTTCTTCTGTGATTTTAAACGTTTTATTTTTCTGTTTTCTTTCCCTTCTCTTATTTTTTTTCTCAACCTTTTTATGAGCGAGCGTATTTAAATATTCAAGACTTTGGTCAATGTTGTTACTTATTTCCTTAACATTTTCATTTGTTTCCTTGACGAGTTTTTCTTTTTGAATATTCTTTCTGTGTTCATTAACTTTATTAATTAACTGTTTTTTTAAATCTTTTTTAACAAGTTCAGTAGGAGGTTTTTCCTTTTTCCCTTTTTTACTTTTTTTTTTGGTTGAAAGATTACTAAGTTTGAAAAATTCAGGATTAATAGATATTTTCTTTGTACTAGACATAATAATAACTACAAATAGAAAAGTTATTATTATTAAACCTAACAATACATATGAGATATTATATTTGTTGTATCTCTTTTTTTTACTTCGTCATTATTCAAAAACATATCATAGCCCTTATTTAAATCTTCTAAAGTTAGATGTTTTTTAAATTCATCGGGTAAACAAAAAACCCTTCTACTATGTGCTATCTTTACTTTTGCTAATAGTGTTTCCATATCACGACCATAGAATGTGAAAAATTTCATTTTGTCTTCAAACCATTTATTTTTAATTTTATCATTTTTCCATGATATATCTTTAACTTTTTTATTAAATATTTGATTTAATTCTTCTCCATTGTAATCATCTGTTTTAAATCTCCATGTAAATCTGGAATCCAAGCCTTTATTATAAGAAAAAAAACATTTATTTAAATCACTTTCATAGCCAGCGACAATAACCATTAAATGTTCTTTATGATCACTTAAAGCTTCGCATAATGTATCAATACATTCTTTTGCGAAAGAATCTTTCTTCTGTTCATTCCCCAATGCATAGGCTTCGTCTATAAATAATACCCCACCTAAACATTCTTTAATAACTTCTTGTGTTTTCAGTGCTGTTTGACCTAAATATCCAGCAATCAAATCGCTTCTGGTTACTTTTTTAAATTTCTTTTTTTTCAAAATTCCCAAATTTGAAAATATTTCACCCATTATCTTAGCAATTTCGGTTTTACCAGTTCCAGGAGGACCAGCTATAACAGTATGCATAAAATCTCCATTATTCAAATGTAAATCTTGTATAAAATATATAATTTGATCCAATATAGATTCTTTCAATTTATTCATACCTATCATATTATTCAATTTTGTGATAGGTTTTTTTATATTATGTATAGCTTCCATATTGATATTATATTCTACATTGAATTTGATAGGGTATTTATCGGTCAAGGCTATTAAATCATCTAAATTTTTTAATTCTACGTTAATATTTACCTTTTCTTTTTCTATTATCGGAGGCAAACTTTTTTTTTCAGGATATAATTCAAAACTTTTATTTCTTATGTAAAAATCGTCCCGTATGAATTTTTTTTTATAATCATTATCAACATCTTGGACCCATTTTTTAAACATATCTCTTTTTATTGGTTTTCTAAAATTAACCCTCTTGGTTCCAGATACATTTCTATTATCAAGACACGATTTGAATCGGTTCATTGTATATATGTGACTATATGCGTTATTTTTAAACAAGTTTTTTTTATATTTATCATTTCCACCATTACATAGTAGTAAGGGGGGTTTTTTAATGGGAGACTTTATTTTAGAATCTGTAGGTATAACCAATTTTAATTTATTATTCGATATATCTTTTTTCATAATAAATGAATATATAAATATTATTAGAAAGAATATAATTAACTGGTACATTTAAATTATAAAATTGATTTAAATAGATTGAATTTATAATATTAAGATAATGGAATCCGTAAAAACAAACCCACAACAAAATTATGAGACAAGTATGTCATGGAAGATGATAGAGAAATATTTCGATGGTCATCACCTTGAGAGATTAGTTAGACATCAAATAGAATCTTATAATAATTTTGTTCAAAATCAAATTCAAAGTACCATTAAAATGTTTAATCCGGTCCATATAAAATCAGAGCATTATAAAGATGAGAAAACAGGAAAATATAAATTAGAGATTGTAGCCACTTTCAATAATTATCAAATATATAGACCACAAATTCATGAGAATAATGGGGCTACAAAAATAATGTTTCCACAAGAAGGGCGTTTAAGAAATTTCACTTACGCATCATCGCAAACAATTGATATTGGCCTTCAAATTATTAAAAGAAGTGGTGAGAATATGGAGAATGTAGAAACATTATATAAAAATTTACCACGTATTCATATTGGTAAATTACCCATTATGTTGAAATCATCGATATGTGTTCTTACGCAATATTCTCATTTGAGTTCAGATATTGTAGGTGAATGTTATGCTGACCCGGGGGGCTATTTTATTATAAATGGTTCAGAAAAAACAGTATTACCTCAGGAAAGAGCAAGAGAAAATCGCGTTATGTGTTTTAATATTAAAAAAAATAACAATAAATGGTCCTGGTTAGCTGAAATAAAATCCGTTCCTATAAATAAGTGTATTTCGCCAAAACAAATTAATATGACCATAGCAACAAAAAATAATGGTTCGGGACATGCAATATATATTCAAATTCCAAGAATTAAACAGCCCATACCATTATTTATATTATTTCGTGCGTTAGGAATTATTTCAGATAAAGAAATATGCGAGACAATCATATTAAATATTGATGATAGTAACATGAGTCAAATGTTATATGGGTTAAAAGCATCTATTATAGAAGCCAATCAATTAAAAACACAGGATGAATGTATTACATATATTACGAATAATGTAATGTATACGCCTATAAATATGGGTGTCGAAGAAGGGAAAATCAAACAAAGGCAATTTGCTACTGATGTTTTGGATAACGATTTGTTTCCTCACTGTAGAACAAAATTAGAAAAGACTTTCTTTTTGGGATATATGACTAATGAACTTTTACAAACCAGTTTTGGTTGGAAAAGTGTCGGCGATAGGGATTCTTACGCAAATAAACGAATTGATTTAGCTGGAACATTATTAAATAATCTTTTCAGGAATTACTTTAATAAATTGGTAAAAGACATGCAAAAACAAACTGTTCGTGAAATGAATAATGGTTCATGGAAATCCACCGATGATTATCTGAATATTATCAATCAAACCAATATTTATAAAATTATTAAATCTACTACCATAGAAAATGGTATTAAAAGAGCACTGGCTACAGGCGATTTTGGTATAAAAAATACTAATTCTAATAAGGTTGGTGTAGCTCAAGTCTTAAGTAGATTGACTTATATTTCGAGTTTAAGTCATTTACGAAGAATTAACACACCAATTGATAAGAGTGGAAAATTGATTCCTCCAAGAAAATTACATAACACTCAATGGGGATTTATATGTCCTGCCGAATCGCCAGAAGGACAAAGTGTAGGTGTGGTAAAAAATTTGTCTTACCTTGCTCATATTACTATTAACTCCGATATAATGCCCTTGTATGATATTATACAACCATTCAATACGCCTCTTTCGGAATATAAAGATAATATTAAGGGCTTATATGATAAAGTAAAAATTATTATTAATGGTAATTGGATTGGTATAGCAAAAGAACCAGTAAAAACATATGAATTTTTAAAAGAAAAGAAACATCAGGGTATTATTAATATTTACACCAGTATCATTTTCAATTATAAGAGAAAATTTATTTGGATTTGTAATGACGCCGGGAGATTAACTCGTCCTGTCTTTAGAGTAAAAAATAATAAATTATTATTAACACCAAAACATATAGAAGACATTAATAAAAATAATTTCAAATGGGATGACCTGTTGGTGAATCATAATTATGAAACTTCATTAATAGAATATATTGACCCTGAAGAACAAAACACAGCACTAATCGCAATGACCCCGAAAGGTATTAATAAAGAAAAGAAATTCTATTATAAATATACTCATTGTGAGATACACCCTTCAACTATATTTGGAATTCTGGCTTCGTGTATCCCATTCCCCGAACATAATCAATCTCCCAGGAATACTTATCAATGTGCTATGGGAAAACAAGCAATGGGTATGTTTGCTTCTAATTATAAAGCAAGAATGGATAAAACCGCTTATGTTCAAACATATACACAACGACCATTAGTCGATACGCGAATTATGAATATTATTAATCTTAATAAAATTCCAAGTGGTTGTATGGTGGTTGTTGCTATAGCTACTTATTCGGGGTTCAATCAAGAGGATAGTATCATATTTAATAAAGATAGTATAGATAGAGGCCTATTTTCAGCAACTATTTATCATACGGAAAAAGATGAAGATAAAAAGATACAAGGAGATGAAGAAATCCGGTGTAGACCAGATAGAAATAAAACAAAAGGCATGAAATTCGCCAATTATAATAAATTGAACGAACACGGTGTTATCCCTGAAAATACATTAATAGAAAATAGAGATGTTATTATTGGTAAAATCGTCCCCATTAAAGAAAATAGGAATGATCATACTAAAGTTATCAAATACAAGGATTTAAGTAGAGTGTATAGAACTCATGAAAAAACTTATGTAGATAAAAATTATATTCATACTAATGGGGATGGTTATACTTTCGCTAAGATTAGAACCAGAACATATAGAATTCCTAAGCTTGGCGATAAGTTCTCATCCAGGCATGGGCAGAAGGGTACAATTGGTCTAATCCTTCCAGGTGAAGATATGCCCACTACAGCTGACGGTCTAAGACCAGACATTATTATCAATCCTCATTGCTTAAGTGCGATGACGCCAATTACGCTCTCAAATGGAGAAGTAAAATATATAAAAGATATATTTAATGAAAAGAAAATGGATATTAAAACGATAGACCCAATATCGTTGAAGGTATCTAATACTAAATTTAAAGATGGATTTGTTATAAAATCAAGAGAATTAAAACAATTAACAACTATTTCTGGAAGAATAATTAAATGCACGCCAGATCATAAATTTTTAGTATTAAATAATGGAAAATTAATTTGGAAAGAAACGCGAGACATAATACCATATTGTGATAAAATGGTAATACATCATTCTATATTACCTGTTCCATCAAACGATGGCGTTAATTTGGAAATTACAGAAGGCGAAGGTCAATATTGGGATAGATTGAAATCGTTGGGATTTGTTGGACAAATTTCTAATGATAAAACGATGATATTGGCAAGATTAATGGGAATAGTTGAATCAGACGGACATATTTCTATCAGGAACGTTAATACGCATTCAATTAGAATAAAAATATATGTTGGAGAAGAAGAAGACATAAATGAAATAACAAATGATGTAATTACATTAGGATTTAATAAACCTAGGTATATAAAAGCCAAATGGACATATGACCTCACTTTAGAACCAGCATTAGGTTATTTATTATATTGTTTGGGTACTTGTGTGGGCAATAAAACAAAAAGTATAAGAAAATTACCAGAATGGATTAAGCAAGCTAATTCAAGTGTAAAACGAGAATTCTTGTCGGGTTATCAAGGAGGAGATGGAAGTAAAGTAGTTGTAAATATGACCACGCCAAATCAACAAGTTAGAATTAGACCAATACCTATGAGAAGTCTTATCAAAGAAGATATAAAAAATTCGCATAGAAAATATCTTGAAGATATGCAAGAATTATTTAATAATTTTGATATTAAAACAAGTATTTGTGAATATAAAACAAAATATGAAGATAGAGTTGATTTTAGATTAGCGATTTCACTCGCAAAAAAAAATATTGAAAAATGTATGGATATTATTGCTTATAGATACTGTAACCACAAAAGAAGAGAAAGTAGATGTGCTATAGAATATTTTAAAACGATGACGAATGGAATTAAATTTGAGTACGCCCAATTTAAAGAGTGTTTCCAAAAAGACCATTTGGTTACTACATTTGTTAAAGAAATTAAGAATATAGACCCAGAAGACGTATATGATTTTACAACCATTTCAGAAAATCATAGTTTTATAGCAAATAGTTTTGTTTCTCATAATTGTATTCCCTCCAGGATGACGATTGCACAATTGAAAGAAACACTTCTTGGAAAGGTATTGCTTCAATTGGGAATGTTTGGCGATGGAACAAGTTATGGAGAACTACCAATCAAAGATATATGTAAAGAACTATTAAAATTGGGTTTTGAAAAGAATGGTAATGAAATTTTGTATAATGGAATGACTGGACAACAATTGGAAACATCGATATTTATCGGGCCCGCATTTTATCAGAGATTGAAACATATGGTTGATGATAAAGAACACAGTAGGGCTATAGGACCTATGGTTGTATTGACTCGTCAGCCTGCTGAAGGAAGAAGTCGGGAAGGAGGATTAAGATTTGGGGAGATGGAAAGAGATTGTATGGTTAGTCATGGTGCCGCCAGATTTACTAAAGATAGAATTTATCATGCGAGTGATACATATCAAGTATATACTTGTGAAAAATGTGGGATGATAGCAACATTTAACGATGAAAAGAAGATACATTTATGTAAATATTGTGGAAACACAACACATTTTAAATTTAATAAAATACCATATTCTTGTAAATTGTTATTTCAGGAATTGATTACGATGAATATTGCTCCAAGAATAATTTCCTAAATATTAATTAACTTATTAACTAATATTTTTAACGGCGTCTTCTACGGCGACTTTTTTTACGGTTTCTTCTTCTTCTTTTCTTACGTGTCTTTCTTTTTCTTTTCTTTTTGCGTGATTTTCTACCACCTTTCTTTTTCTTGCTTTTCTTTTTTCTACGTGATTTTCTACGGCGCCTACGCCTTCGTCCCCCAGATGCTTCAAATGAGGTCCCCGGGGGTCCAGTTGTCATCCCTGAAACCGTTTGTCCTGCTTGAGTTTCTTGTTGAGGACCTAATTTATCAAATGATGCCTGTGAAACACTATATGCGTTTTTAGCCTTCTCGTGTGCTGCTGCATTGGCGTTGTCAAAGACTACCTTTTCTCGTTCCAGTGTCTTTTTTGCTTCAATTGCCTTTTGTTTTGCTTTTGTTGCCTCTTTTTTTAGTCCAGACCAACCATGCGATAAATATGCGTGTTGCCCCTGTGCTTGAATAGCTGCGTTTGCTGCTTTATATTCTTCCAAATCCGCTTGCTTTTGCTGAATTGTTCGTTGTGCATTTGCTTTTGTTTCATTCGCCCTCGCTTTCAAATTCTCCTTAGTTTGTTCGAATTCAGCCTGTTTGTCTTTCATTTGCTGCGTGACATTACCCATTTCATTACGCAAATTACCCCATAATTGGTTGGCCTTTGTTGCCGCCGTATTTGCTCCTTGTGTCCCTGCACTTATCGCGTCTGATGTCGTTTGTTCTTGTTGCGGATTCATTGCTAAACTTGCCATTTTATATATTAATTATTTAGATAATAATTAATATTTACAATTTAATGTATTTAGATAACTCTAACGCAACTAAACCTCCTAAAACTTGTGCAATAACGTAAGGAGCCAAATCACTCATTTTTAATTTACCATTACGCCACATCATTACTGAAACAGCTGGATTAAAATGACCACCAGAGATTTTACCTCCTACCATAATTACAGCCATCAATGCAAGACCAATTGGGATCGCTTGTCCTGTTAACAAAATAACAAGAAGAAAGAATACGGTACCTAAGAATTCTACTACGTAATTATACATATATTATTAATTAACATTATTTTATTAAAAATATATTGCTAAATTACGCCGTAGAGTGGTTCAATCTCATACGTGGGAATAACCCAACGAAGAATGTATGGTTTTGCGAGTCATTACGCACTCCACTAATTTGATGAACTTGGTTATTTACGCCAAAAACTTGAGCTCTGTTTGCTTTAGTATTCAGTCTTCTTCTAATAGAATTATGTCTGGCGGTACTACTATCGTAAATGGCGGTTGGTCCCACATTTTTATCTAAATTTTCATAAGTAGTAATTTTATTAACGGGTTTTACACCATTACCAACACTTTGATTAGCACGATCTTGATTGATTATAAATCCGGGCATATATTAATTATAAAGATATTAATTTTATCCGAAAGTGCTTTCGCCATTATATGTTATGTATAGGAATCCGTCTTTTTCTTTATATTCCTCGTATAAAACACCCAATAAGGCACTACAAGGTGCTAAATTATTATCTCCTAAAAATAAGAAAATGCTTTTTTCGGGTGAAAGTTTCATTCTTTTTCGAATAACGTACATGAAATCAGCCAATTTCAAGTCTTTTGGGACTAAATATTTACGTTTATCCAAATTATGTATAGCTTTATCGGAACACATTTTAGCCTTTTCACAAATAATGGGGACTCTATCTGGGTATTTTTCTCTTATTCTATCTGCTTCTGTTTTTCTTTGAGAAAATGAGAATTTTTTTTGATAATTGGACATATATATATATTACTAAAGCATTTTATCTAAATTGATTTAAAATTGATTTAAAATGAATTAGATAACATGTAAGTAATATGACGAACTATATATTTATTGACGGCAGCTATTTCGTATTTTATAGATTTCATGCGTTGTTAGCATGGTGGAGATTAAAACATAAAGATGAACCTATAAATAACCCTATAGAAAATGAAGAATTTGTAGAGAAATTCAAAAAATTGTTTGTAGAAAGAATTCAATCTATACCGAAATTATTATCTATAGAAGATCCAATAATTATTATAGGAAAGGATTGTCCGAGAAGTGATATTTGGAGAAATGAACATTTAAATAGTTATAAAGGAAATAGGGCAAAAAATAACGTTATTAAACCTTTCTTTAAAATGGCATATGATGGATTGTTTCAAGAAGTATCGAGTAAAATACTTTATCATGAAAAATTAGAAGCAGATGATTGTATTGCTGTAGCGACTAAACACTATTTAAAAAATAAAGAAAATCATATTACAATAATAACAAGCGATACAGATTATCTACAATTGATAGTTGACCGTGTAGAAATTTATAACGCAAAAATGAAACCCGTAAGAACAGTAAAGAATTCTACGATGAAAGCAGACATGGATTTGTTTGTTAAGATTATAATGGGAGATAAATCAGATAATATTCCGCCGGTATTTCCTCAAAAAAGAGGGAAAGCAAAAGCAAAACAGTATTACAATGAACCGGAATTCTTTAAAGAAGAATTAAAAATATATAATGTAGAAGAGGTGTATAAAAGAAATAAATTATTGATAGATTTTAGCGAAATACCTATTATATATCAAAATGAAATAATATCTCTCTTATAAATATAATGACCAGAAGTAAATCACGAAGAACTCGTAGAAATCGTCGTCGTAGAGGCGGGAAGAAAGAACCAATCGCATCTAACACACCACCATTTGCCGGTGCGGAAGGATGGATTACAGCAGATAACCATTTAACAGACCTAACCACTCAGGGTGGTTGTGCTATGATGCTTGGAAAAAGAGGAACCCTATTGGGTCGGTCTGGTTGGGGTGGCGAATACGGTAAAATTGCGGGGAAGAAGATGAATGGATATGACGGAAAAACAGACAACAAGGTCGCGATGATGAAGTTTAATTTAGGTTGCGACAAAGGAAATGGTGTAAAACAATTAAAGAAAGCTTGGGCACAAGCCGATTTTGGTACGCGAGCAGCATTTTTAAACAAACATGGCTTCGGGGGTGTAGTAGCACCAGCAGCAGCAGCAGCAGTAAATCCTGTGCCGGGACAAGATGGATCGGGAAGACGCCGACGCCGCAAAAAACGAAGAAAATCAAGACGCAAATCGCGCAGAAAAAGAAAGAAGTCGCGCAAACAACGCCGCCGTAGATAGGTTAAAATTTATTATAAAAAACATTTATAATAAATATGAAAGTAATAATTATTATAAATTTTATATTATTCAGTTTAATAGGTATATTTTTTTATTTATATAATAAATTTAGTAATACTAATAATGATATTGTTCTATACAAGGGTTTAAACATGAAAGAAATAGATAAAATGGATTTTAATTATTTTAAAGATAACCATGGAGATAGAGAAGTATATGTAACATTTTCAAAATCAAATTCGATAGATACCAATACTATATTTGAGAAAGTTAAGTTGTCGCATTATTTGGATAAGATGATGAAAGATATAAGATGGTATTTCAAAACCGAGGATTGTTATGATTTTTTAAATATAATAGGAATTAAAAAGGAGATAATGGATACGTTTAATAAATATATAAACAAAGATGATTCGATGTACAAAGAAAAAAATATAGCATTATATGATTGTTCTTTTTTTATGGGAGGAAAAGGTTCAACAACGGGATGGCATTGCGATATGGACGATTTGGCTTTTTTATATGTAGCAGAAGGTAAGAAGAGAATACGAATTGTGAGTAATGAATATGATGAAAATATGTATGAACGAAAAATATTCACAGCAGGTGCAAAATGGGGTGAAATAGATTTTAAAAATATAGATTATGAGAAGTTCCCGAAATTTAAAGAAGCGAAAGTGAATACATATATATTAGAGAAGGGTGATTGTATTTTAATACCTAAGCGTTGGTGGCATTGTGTAGAGAATTTGGAAGATACTATAGGATTTACATACAAAGCATATAGATGGGATTATTATTATTATCATGTTCCGTTCGAATTGTTAAGAAGGTATTGGTATATGTTGAAAGGATATACTATTGCCGACCAATATCAATGTTTAAATTACAATTAAATAGACTTAATTATGGCGTTTGCTATGACGCGACCACCATCATTAGAAGGTTCAATATCTTTTATAAAATAGTTTTTATTATTCATTAATGTATTAATATCTAATATTTTGAAATTATTAGTGGAGGCGAATTTTTGTTGTTTTTTGTTCCATAATTTAATAAGAGGATGAAAATCCTTAACATTTGGTGGTAAATAAATATTAAGTAATACCAATTTATTGGGAATATAATTTTTAATATTTAAAATGGTTTTCGTATATTTTTGAAATATAGAATTTAAAACCTTATTATTATTTTTTTTACGAAAGCGATAACTATTAAGTATATTATTACCACCAACGGATATAAAAACAATGTCTTTCTTATCAAGTTTTTTTTGTTGTAGGAATTTAATTTGTGTAGAAATCTGTTCAATGACGGCATTGTCTTGTGCTAAATTAATAACGTTATAATGTTTTTTTTTAATAGAAGACTCTACACTAAAATATTTTTCCACATAGTTAGAATTTTCCAATATACTATCTCCTATTAGAATGATATTATTTTGTTTATCAAAGTTTTCTTTGTACATATTGAAAAAAGAATGTACAAAGAAAAACATGAAAAGTGAGATAATAAATACAAAAATAAGATTATTCATATATATTATCAAGAAAATAGAGATTATTTTTTCATAAGTTGAAATACTAAATATATCATTAAAATACCGAATCCAGCATTGTATAAGTTTGCGAGTGGTTTATCGGTTATATTAAATTTATAGGTTGTCTTGGAAGGTTTTTGATTTAAAAATTGTTTCATATTTTCAAATGCTTCCATATTTTCAAACCCTTCTTGGTCTTTTATTGCTACATAATGAGTCTCGGTTTTCATTTCTCCACTTTTATTCCAAGGACCGGTTCTTCTTGTAATTTTAGTACAAGGGGGCGTGGAACCTTCAACAAAGCCAGCCATAAGTCCCATGGGGTTTAAAGCAGATAAATTTTCCATCATACCAGGAACTAACCCTTTGAAAGGACTTTTGCCGGAAATAAATGGAATCTTACCTTTGGTTGTATTATCAAGCCATAAATATCTTGCTACTTTATCCTCACCATCCTTACCCTTACCTTTAATGGGTTTCCATTTACCATCGACTTTTTTTGAAGGTTGGCATTTTGTTCCAGTTTTTGTGAAAAAACGATTACCTAAAGGTCCGCCTTTTCGCGCTTTACCACCACCTTCAATCAATAATCCTGAATAACTAATAATACCTGCTATATCATTCCCAAGAGCGGTAAAATTTCCTGCTCCACTCATTCCCATTTCATCAGTACTTTTTATAAAATCCTGATATTTATACGATGGACCAAGGAAATCTGAACCTAAACCTGCTCCCCCACTATCATCATCTTTCATTTTTTGCATTATCGGTAATCCCATATATTAATTATTAATATAATTAATTTAATAATAATTATATTATATTATTATGGAAAAATATACAGAAATGATGAATGATGAAAAGTTTTGTAGAATATGTTTGGAAGAAGAAAATAATATAAACTCGCTAATATCGCCATGTCGTTGTTCTGGTTCAAGCAAACATGTACATATTCAATGTTTGCAAAATTGGCGAAGAGTATCCCGAAATAGTAACGGTATAGGCGAAAACGAATGCATGGAATGCAAAACTAAATATTTAGTACGAAAAAATCATGATAGGGAAAAAATTATAAAGTTCCATGCAGGCAATTTAATACAACTGCTATATTATACCCCATTACTTGTATCTATTATAGTTTATATGAATGACAAAAATTACAATTTCATTACTTTATTAGATGGTGGTAAAACATACCCAATTAAAACATGTAGCATATATGTATCAAAATATTATCAAACAAATCAAACAGTGTGTATTCCTATAAATGTAAAGGGGTATTTAATATTGAATCAAGATGGCTTGGGATATATCTTTTATTTTTCTATAATGTTAGCAATGTATAGTGCTTTACTTATAACAAGTTTTTCTGTGTACCAATTAAAAATATTAAAGAATCCCGCAATATTTTTTAAAAAATTCAATATTTTTTATTTATTTTCACACATAATAATCAGTTTAAGAATGTTCATATTTTATTATAGTTTAAGGTTTACATATCCATTTGTTTGTTTGATGTTATCTTGTATATCCATACCATTTGAAACCGTCAATATTACTAAAGGGAAAGAAAGATATACCAGAATCTTAAATGATATTAATGATGAAATAGCTGAAGATGATTCAATATTAAGTTGGTCGGAAAATTATGTAGAAGGAGAGGGTTACGATATGGTTGAAATTGATGATGATGATGATGATGATGATGATGATGATGATGATGATGACGATTTATAATTATTGTTTTTGCATTCCAGCAGGAATATCCTTTTTCTTCTGTGCGAGAACTTGTTTTAACTGTTGTTCATTATACTGAATTTCCGCTTTATATCCACCGATTTGTTTTTTCAATTGTTCTAATTCAGCTTTCATAACTCTATTATTGGAATTAATATTATCTATTTCACTTTGTTGTGTTATCGCAACGTTTTGTGCTTGTTTGCTACAACCTTTAGCACCCTCCCTTACAATGCCCCTATCCGAAAATATATATAATAATAAAAATGCTACTGAAAAAGCGCCTAATATTTTTATAGCTGCCGTTGTTAACATATATAAATTATTAATATTTAATTATTTATAATTAGTTATTATTCTGTAACCCTTTAACGCCTTGTCTATTTTGTGCTATTTTTTTTTCTGATTTTCCCGCTAGTTTTTTTAATTCTTTCATCATCTTATATATTTCTTTCCTCATACTTTTAGCTTCATTTATTTTTAAACCATTTTGTTTTTGAGTTCTTCTAAAACAAGTTTCTTTGGACGTTAGATTCACATCACATTCGAAATTTTCTTGATATGATAAAAAATGATTTATGATTATAAACAAAAATAAAACCAAAACAATATTTACAATATTAAGCATATATAATATTTATGGATAATTAATTTTCTTGTTAAATAATATATGTATTGGTCAAGAAAATGGAAAGTTCATAACTGTAAACCATGTAATTATATAGGTATAGCAAAAAATGCTAAATCCGGCTCTCAAAGTAGTTCGGGTTATATGAAAAAATTTAAAGATAGTGTAGAACGCGACCCATGGGGTCGTAATTGTTGCGCTACCAGTCAGGGAATGGAAGATTACAAGAAATATAAAATAATTCCTGATGATAGAATATATACAAATATTCATTGTCCAAAAGAAAGAACGAATAAATACCTTATCAAATCAGGATTACAACCTAATAATAATGAATCAAAATATAGTTATGGTTATAATAATTATTTAAAAAATAAAAGAAAAATGACGTATGAAATGAAATTGCCCACATCGAAAGGAACGGGCGATTTATACGGATATGGTGGAGAATGTAATAATATTATTAATGGATGTAATTTGCGCAAAACGACAGCCAAATTTAGTAATAAAAAGTTTTATAAACAAGGTGCTGTGGATAGTAGTTCAAGGATAGACCGTTTAAGATATAATACCATTGTTGGAGCAGTTAAATGTAATGACCCTACCAAATGCGGTGGTATATATCCAAACGCTTCAGGAAGACGTAAAAATTATAACAAAATCGCTATAAGTGAATCAAAAAATTGTCCTCAACATATGGCAAGAAGAAAAGCTCTTGGTGTTTATAGTTCAATTTATAATAATTAATAAAATTAGTGTAATAATTAATATTATTAATATACATCACAATGCCTATTACGATGAACATATTTAATAGACAAACATATCCAACTACGAATTTTAGTTTAGTAACAAAAAAAGAAATTCAAGATGGGAAAAATATATCAAGAAATACAAACTGCAATACACCCTTTAGAATGCCTTTAAATCAAAATAGAAAAACATTACCCTGTCCCAAACCAGGTTTAAATTGTGGTGAAAATACTAAAGTTTTAAAAGATAATCATGCACTACAATGTTGTTATAATCCTTATATAACAAGTGCACAGAATCCAGGAGGAAGAATTTCCAATACATTTGTATTTTCACATCAATCGTTATTACATAAAAAAAATAAATTATACAAACAAAATTTACCATCATCATTTAAATCTATAACTCCAATTGCCGGAACCACAAATACATATCAAGTATCATTTCCCGATTCAAGTAATAATAAAGTAATGTATGAAAGATGTGCTGTATATAAAAAACATAATAGAAATCATTCCACCAATGGTGCTGTATCTCATAGGTCCAGAATAAACAGATTAAAATATAATGCGGTAACAGCAAGAATTGTAGCAAATTACGGTGCGAAATGTAATAATAGAAATAAAAATTGCTACGATTCTAATCATCCACGATTTAAAGTTGATATATCTAAACCAACACCTTGTAAGCCATTTACAAGTAAAGAAAATAAAAAACTAACTTGTAGGTCTAATTATACTGGAGAAATAGATGAAGATCCTCCTACCCCAACATATGTATTCCCTAAATTTGAACCTCTAACTGTTCCGCCACCTTCATTTGGTCTCACGTCTAATTGGTATCAGAATAATTTATATAATTTTAACACCTTTTCTTGGAAACCACTCGAATTCAATACAAATCCTAATGCTAAAAATCCTTATGCTAATTTCGGTCCAATTCCTACAACAAATACTACAAGAAGTAATCCTACAACAACTTATACCGAATATGTTACCGATACAAGTATTGTTTATATAGAAACTACGCCAACTGTTACAACTATTAGAACAGTGGATAAAGCAACATATAAAGTTACAGTAAAGTCTTATTCTAAAGGTAGTATTCTTCCTACCATTGAAGGTATTCAAACAAATTCGGTTGAAAGAGGTGGTGTGAATGTATTAGCATCACAAGGAGCAACATCTAATTTTATACCAAACACATCAACAACTTCAGGAACAACTTCAGGAACAACTTCAGGTTCAACTTCGGGTAGCGGTTCAAGTGGTTATTAATTATTACATAAAATTTATGAAATAATTATTTTCTACGTCTTTTCTTTGTACGTCTTCTTTTTTTGTTCTTCTTTTTCTTTGTACGTCTTCTTCTTTTCTTTTTCTTTTTAGTTTTCCTTCTACGTTTTCTTTTTCTTCTACGCGTTTTCCCCCCTGTCAATACAGGCCCTGGTGGAAGGCTGCTTTTGCCTGGATTCTTACCGATGCCGATGTCCAAGCTTTTTGCAAACTCCTCAATTTCACGTGCTTTTTTTTCTTTCTCATCCTCGTCATCTTTTACTTTTGCTTGTATTTCTTCAATGGCTTCTTTCTTATACGCTGCCTCGACCGCGGCCCTCGCTCTTTTTTCTGTATCTCTTTTCTTTCTTCGTATTTCACTGGTAATGATTTTTCCTTTTTCTTTTGATGTGAGTTTATTTCTTGCTTTCCGACTATTCAGCATTGCTCCTTGTGGTGTAAATTGTTTTCCCTTCGTTAGATAAGACATATCTCGCATGGTTTGGTTTCCTGGTTTTTTTTCCGTATCCCAAGATAGCTGTGGTCTCAAACCCTTCGCTTTTTTTGAAGGTCCCTTAAAAACTTCACGTTGTTTCTCAAATCTTGCTTTTGCTCTTGCCAAATTAACTCTTTTTATTATTTCAGCTCTTTTTTGTCGATTCCTCTGATTAGTTCTATCAAATCCTTGTGAAGACATATATACAAGGTAAAGATTAAAATGAAAATTGAATGAAAATATATAAATATGAATAAGTAATCTAAATATAATCAGAAACATGAAATCTTTTAAATCTTACGCAAAAAAATCAAATACATTTAAATATTTACAACAGAAGAGTGACCGTTATGGTTTTGATTCTACAGAGTTACAGGGTAATACTGCTCATCAACTGTTGAATGCAATGACCAGAAAGGAAATTTCCGTATCAAATTTGGATATTGATATGAGGAAGGCATTCTGGGCAGGTGGAAGCAGGATGAAACATTTTGTTGAATACATGGATTGGGGAGTGTTTGAAAAGAATAAGGGTGTATGGATGCCTTATGAATACGATATAGATGAATTCATAGAGAATTATTTATATGAACCTAAAAAAACGCACTACACATTTGTGTCTATGGACAATTACAATGAAAAGGATTCGGTTCATGAGGGCGTATTGATAATACACAATAGGAGGGCGTATTACATTAATTCACACGGTAAATGGATGCCGAATGAACAGAATGGAAAGAAATACAAAAAATCAATCGATTACATATTTCTAAGAGAATTATTTAAATATGTGAACAAGAATCTCCCACACAACAGACGAATTAGTTTTACTGAAAAAAACTGTTATTTAGGAGCTTGCCTTCAGGAGTGCGACAACTATGGTTTTTGCTATATATTCCCATTTACAATGTGGATAATGATGAATAGCGATTACAATATGGCTACAGAGTTGTTATCGCATAATGGGATACACGCTTTTGTATATTGGTGTTTTAAAGACTTTAACCCAGTGATGAAGAGTGAAAGTGAAAAATGTATAAAGAATGGTCGTCATCAGAGACATAAATTTGATGATGATAAGGTTCAAGAATCTTTAGTGAAGAACGTATATTTCATGAAGAAGGTTTTAAACACTACAGTTAGCTACTTAACACAGAAAAAATTATTGAAAAAATATAATATAACTTATTAATATGACAGAAAATATAAAAACAACTATAAGTGCCTCAAACACTTTTTTTGATTTGGATGGGAATATTGTTCCTGCCGGTAATTATTATTTTAATATAAAAGAAATAAAGGGGAATGAATATACAGGAGATTTAGTTCAAAAAGGCATCTATGGTGAATTTAAATTTAAAGCGAAGGATTTGGTGAAGATGATGTCTGTAGGTCAAGCGAGACTTGCACGAAGAGCGAATATAGATGAAGTGGGGGTACCGAAATGCGATTCACCTTGTGTTAAACATAATAGAACATTTGCGAGTTTTTTAAGTGGGAGAGTAACAAGAAATACAGTAGTGAGAACGTATGATGAAGAGTCCTTATTAAATGTGAAGAAGGAGAATCCTTTATGTAGTATATGTTTAACAGATATAACGATAAATAAAAAGGAATTGAGTTGTAAGCATAAATACCATAAAGCGTGTATAGATAAATGGTTGGAGAATAAAACAACGTGTCCGATATGTAGAAAAGATGTTGGTTCGGAGGAACCAGTTCTTAGTTATGCGTTACCTACGTCATCATCAATGAGGAGAAGGTCTGTTAGGGATGATTTATTTGCGTCATCGCGCGATAGGAGTAGTTATTATAGAGAACAGTTAGAAGTGGCGAGAGCAAGGTATAGACGAGTGAGCGAATCATTTGGAAGGCAAACACAAAGAAATACATATTGGAGTTAAATATATTAAATATAAATTATGTAGTATATTTAATAATGGTAAAAAAGATAGAATATAAAACAAAAGAAGAAAGGCAAGCGGATGTAAAAAATATAATAAAGGAATTGAGTAAATTTGAATTAACATTGAGGTATGAACCAATAAAAAAACTATACAAACATTTTAAAGATTTTATAGATAATGGTTCGCAAATAAAGGTGAATATACCATTTCCAATGATAAATAGAAGGATAAAGGGCGAGTTAATGCCGAATAAGAATGGTGATTCAAATATTTGCTTGGCGAATGAGAAATTCAATTAAACAATATTATTACTAATGTCTATTTCATTATTACTAATATCATCAATTACTATTTGAATAGTTGCGGGGGGTGTAGGTGGTTTATCATCTTCATCTTCATTATCGTCGCGATCCTCTTGTTCTTCCTCCGCAAACTCTTGTGTTAAAATATCTTTAAATTTACCGATTCTTTTTGTTAAATCGCCAAGAGTTAAATTTTGTCTTTTAAGATCTTTATCTTCTCGTTCTTTTTGTTCTTTTTGTAATTTTCTGGCGATACTTTCAAGTTCAACTTCGCCGCGAATGCTTTTCCTTCTATTTTCGTGTGCTATAATAGCGGCTTCTATTTTATCATTTTCTTCTTTTAATATGACTTCTTTATGTTTTCTGGCGATTTCTTTCATTTCCATAGCTTTCCTAATTCTCTGTTCGTCGTCTATCTCTGTTCTAAATACATTAACGGGTACTAATTTCAATATGGGTGGAACAGAAAATAATACGGGTTCTCCAGATACATCTTGTAATATATTTTTATCAAATGTATTCAAAATATCTGGAGGAACGGGCGGACTTTGCTCTATTAATCTATCTATATCACTTCTACATTGTTTAATATAATCAATACCCGGCATGGATCGTTCATCTGAGGGTAATGATAATTCAACAGCAATATTTCTACTTAATTTAGAATAAGCTATACTTGCTGCACGATGACCCTCAAGGAGCTCACTAACCCTTAAAAATTGTGCGATCGTAGTAATAAGTCCTGCGGCCAAATTTAAGGTTCCTATGACTAAAGGAGCCCATCCTTTTATGGCTTCTGGAAATCCATTTTGTGCGAAGTTAGCTGTTCCTGTTATAGTGCTAATTACAATTACGGGAATTGAAAATCGCATATTTTGCTTTTTATATACTTGATAAGCTCTTTCGTGCATCCAGCGATAACAACCGGCTTGTTCGCTCCATTCCTTTAATATATCTTCTTGTTGAGAGTGCCATTGTCTTTTCATTTCTTCTGGATTTATTTTATCTTCATTAATAGGCATATATTATTAATAAAGATAATTATTTCTTCTGTATAATCTTAAGATAAAAAGATGTTGGAAGGTTGAGAGAATTTGTTGTAAGGGATATTGTTCTGGATACACCAATTTATACATTTTTGAATATTGGCCAATTTATTTTGATTTAATTTATCATTTTTTTTCTCTCTAAAAGAAACAATTTTTGTAGTAGTGATAATATTTTCAATTTGTTGTTGTCCGAAAATAGCATTTATTTCTGCTATTTGATTTTTAAAATATAAATTGATAGGTATATTTAAAATTTTCAGGATAGAATATACGTTAAAATCAATTGGTTTAAGAACAGTCAATACACGAAAAAACTTTTCAGAAATGATGGTTGTATCAATTTTTTTGAAATCAGTGCATATAATATATTTTTCAGAATTGGCGTGTCTTGACGTATTTGGTTTAGATATATAAACGTTATTGTAAAAACAAGCTAATAAATAAATTAATTGGTTTGTGGATAATAAAAAACAGTCATAAATTTTCAAAATAAAAGTGCCTCCAAGTTTTTGCATAGCGATAGCATACATAACTTGTGTTAAAATTAATCTAAAGGCTTGGTCTTCTTGATTATTAAAATCGCTTGAGAAATCGAATCCGCCATCGCCTGTAATAATATGAAAAGAATTTTGATGTCTTGCAAAACAATCTTTAAAATTGTCGGGGTCATATAAGTCACCGTTGCCTGTAGCTCCTTTTTCAATAATAACATTAGGATTTTTTTTTAAAAAGGTCTCACTTTTTTTCCAACCAGGAACATTGTTATTTTTTTTTTCAATTAAAGTCATACCGTAATATTTATCAAATTTATTTTTACGTAAATAAGCGGTTGCTTCTATAAATCCACCGGGTCCTTCGGCCAAATGATATGTTTTTATAGGGAATTGTTGTCCCAATAAATCAAAAGAATTATATATTTCAGTTATTTTAAAAAAAGCCCTGGAGATAGGCTTGTATTTACTAATAGAATAAGATAGATGTGGTATGTTGGTATGTATAAATTCATATGGATTGGTATATTTTTTAACAGTATCCCAATTACCAGAATATTCTGATATTTCTTGTTTTGCTGAATTTAAATATTTGGCCAATGATTTACTGATATATAAATCCAATTCTTTTTCTTTATCTTTTAATAAAAATTGAATTTTTATATTGTCGGGGTTTATTTCTTGTTTTATTTGATTCAATAGATAATATAACATATTTAATTTATTATATTATCAATACTTTAAATAATTTATATAAAAAGTCTTATTTTAATTCAACTTTCCTTTTATATTTAATTGCGTAATCTCTATAAGTTTTAATAGATTCGTTAAGTATAGAACTTTCCAAATCTCTTTCTTGTCGTGTAATGGGGTCAGCGACGTGATTTAAACTATTTTCGACGGTTTGTATATTAACGTGTTTCTTTTTTTTGTATATATAATAATTATTTAAAAAGCTAACAAACTTTTCGGAGTCACTCATATCGGCGGCCTTTCCAATATTTTTCTTTTGGAATTTACCTTCAATTAGATCGGTATTCATTAAATCAAACAATTCAGAGAATGAACCAATAGGATGTTTTAACCCGATTCGTCCCAATTCTTCTTGTGGACATGGTTCAAATCCGTATAATTCTAAGATTTTTGTAAAATATTTGAAAACGACAATAAATTCGGTGTGAACTTTGTTAATGGATTCTTGATATATATCAATTTCCAAACCTAAAGATGTTTCGTCGTATGATAATTTATTACCATCATATTTTTTAGTCATTTTCCATATAACTTTACCATCAATATTGGTTTGACTAACAGATTCATTGGGTTGTTTATCTTTTAAAATATCAAATATTTTTTCACCATCGTAACAAGTACCGATTATATAACCACCAACTTTACAATTTTCACTTAGATTTTTAACAAATTCTAATAGTGTTTGTTTAGTTTTAAAGAAATAGTGTGTTGAGAATTGATTACTAATAATATCGAACCCCTTTTCGGCGATACCGTATAAATCGGCGACAGCTTTGCCTATATCATCAGGGTTTTTATTGCCTTCGCCATATAAAGCATTCATAATAAGTGCGTTTCTTTGTTTATCACCAAACGCGGAACCATTTTTAATATTTTGACTTGAATTGCCGGAAAGAAACATACATTTTGGAATAGCATATTTTTTTTGTTTTTCTTTTAAATATCTTGTGCAAGCACCATCTAATTGATTTTCAATATTATCAACAGAATAATCAATACCTACAACAGCCTTCAATTTGGCTTGTATCCATTTTGGTAAATCACCAGCTTTACCAACAGTCATATCTAATAAAGTTTGATTAGCACGGGACATATGGTTAATCAATTTAAATTTAACATATTTATTATGGAAATCTCTTAAACCTTTTGTAGTAGTAGTTTTTTTATTATTGCTGTAATAAACAGTATCATCATCAATATAATCAGGAACATTTTTTTGCGTTCTTATCATTTCTTCTGTAATGGGATTATTTATAGACATCCAAACGCTGTTAGCTACAGAATAATCATTACCAAAATTGCGTTGTCCCTTCTTATAAGCGGCAGTTTTATCGTGTCTAACTTTAATAGGAACCCATTGCCAATTTTGTTCTTTTGTTTGGTCAAATTTAAATTCAACGATCATATCACTTTCAAAAGTTTCACTTCCGTCCTCTAATTTCATGAATTTTTTATTACCCTCCTTTGTTAATAATATATTGGATAAATGAATGGGATATTCAGGAGTAGGATTTGTAGGATAAAACAACATAGGTTTATATTCACTAACTTCTCTATAGTTGTGTAATTTATGAACCGTATCGCGTATAAGAGTATCCATTGGATTTAAAAAGCCGTGTTTATATTGTGAATAACCTACACGCAACTCTAATTGTTTATATTGTCTAATATTGCTATTGCCGCCAAGATTCGTCCCTTTCTCGTAAATGTTTCCAAGATAATCTTTCGAACCATTTTTTCTCGTAGTTACCAAAAAGTCAACAGTATTGTGTATAGGTGGTTTCCACTTAAAAGAATATAACCATGTTCTTTGCGTTGAATGATTAAGTGTTATGGAATCCGAACCAACACTTTTATCTACAGGAGTAAATATAAGTCCATCAGTTTCATAATCCAACGTTTTTATTTTATCTAACATCGTATTACATATTAAAAATATAGATTCTTGTAAATTATTTTCAAAATCTTTAGATTTAATAATCATAGGGACTGGTTTCCCCGAAACAATATTTTTAACTTCTTGTTCCAATAAATATGTCAATTTTCTCATTTGTACAAATCTGAATTTATTCTTATCAATATCCGGATTTGTATATTTCATCTCATGTTTAATAACGCCCGTACTCATAAATGGATATTGTCTAAAATCCTTCTTTTTCGATATATATAAATCAAAAATTAAAAAGTGGTTTATAAAAGAACCCCATTTATTAAATAATACCAGCTCACCATCAAATATTGTATTGTATAAATCATCATGTTCAACAACACAACCTGTAAATTTCACGTTCAAATTTATATCTAACAAATATATTTTACCAATATCATTGATATACATTAAATGTCTTTCGCCGTCAGCCTTTTCGGTAACTGTATAAAGATTATTAATATTGGCTGCGTCTTTATTATCAGTTGGAACAATATGCTTCATTTCCAAACTAATTGTAGAAGGTCCTATAAAATTCATTCTATTTTTTCTCTTATAATTTGACTCGCCTCTCAATAATTCCTCCAATGAGATTCCTCTTCTTTTCTTACCGTTTTTTGCATCTGTTAAAACTTTTTCCCTATGCGTTAATTTTATATATTCTTTCAATACAGATGTTTGTTCATCATATCTTATAGGATAATTCGTATTTTGTATTCCCGATAATATAATTTTTGTATATTTTTTTATAACATTCATCACATATCTGTTAAATGTTTGTTGTTGGGTTTCTTTTGTTTGGTCCCAATTCTCCTTTATTTTATCTTTTAATTTTTTATCTTGGAATTCTATTTCTATTTCATATTGCTCAGGATTATCAAATATATTTGAATCTTGAATATTATTTTCCTCTATATAAACACTTCTACCACGCGACCTCCTTTGTCGTGATGTCTTTACAATAGAACAATGTATTTCAAATGGTTCATTTGGTATTTTAAATCTATATCTTTTTAAATATCTGTAAATTTTTTTTGAAGAAGGCCATTCTCTCAATACACTATGTATTATTTTATCTTCTGTAGATAATGTTCTCTCTATTTTATAATTTACTCTAAAATTAGAGTTTTTAAAATCTACAGGACGAACGTATTGGTTTATTGTTCTACCAGGGTTATTGGGATCCGCTTTTCTATCACTAATTGCTAACTTTTTTTGAATTAAAGAAATATTATCTGGTATATTAACGGTATCGAAATAATCTGTCCTACAATAATTTTGAATATTATTCAATTCGTTAATCTCTACCCTAACAAATGATTGATTGAAATATCCACTTTTCCCACGTGTCATGGGATTTATCCTTAACATATATTCACCTTCATTATTAACTAACTGAAAGCCTGATGTTTTTAATTTTGAGATCACCGAATTAAATTGTGTTTGTGTTATACTATTTTCCCCTAATCCAAATCTTAATTCTAATTCTCTCTCTTCATTCACGCGTGGCGAAAACATATAGTATTTTTCTAACATATCCGCCAATTGTTCCATTTCTGTTTTGTTGGATTCACTCATTATATATAAAATAGTAGATTATTTTAAATATAATTCAATTTTATTATATATTTTCTTGTATTAAAGCATATAATTTACTCTTAGTCAATTTCTTCTGACCAACATATTCATATTTTATTTTTAATTTTTTACACCACTCTTCTAGTTCGGGTTTTTTAAAACTACTTATACCAGGTAATGGTTTATTCAAATTATCAATTGTAATTAATTTTTCTTTTAATGTTTCAATATCGGGATTAGATTCATCCACCCATAAATAATATTTATCATTTTTTTTCAAAACATAACAATAACGACTCAAATCAGGATTTGTTAATTTTTCATAGTAGAATTTATCATCGCTGTAATAAAAATTTGTTTCAGACACTATTAATAATGCTAAAAAGGTATTCATATTTATTTTGGCTTCATTGGATAAATTACTTTCCACTTCGCGATATTTTATTTTATGATTTTTTAAAAGTTGTTTGTTTTCACGAATTTTATATACCAGTTCCATCTTAATCTTATTCTCTTCTTGATAAGCATTGTTTCCCAAAAAATGATAAGATTGCATTCCATTCAATAAAATGTTATAATACCATATTAATGGATCGCAATTTTCACTCGTTCTAAAAACCTTTTCATTAGTTGAATCATAGCTTTTTTTAACCTCTTTCTTAATTTGTATTTTATATGGCTTTGTATTATATTTCTTAGTATTTAATATTTTTCTTATATTATTATCATTAAACATGAAAGGTTTTAGGTCTTTAATATTTAACATTCGCTATGTGTAATACTCACTTTTTCTTTATTATCTTTTTCTTTATTATTAAAAAAGGCGTTATTTAAATCCGTTTTCTGTTTTTCTACTGCACCTAAGGTCTGTTCTTGTATATTTATATAATTAATGAAATTATTCAATTTGGATAAAATAGTATCATCGAAATTATTCATATTTATAAAACAACCATTTCTATTACTTGAAATATGTATATTATTCGTTTTTAATATTTCTAAAATCTTTGGATGATGAATTGCTTCCATAGATTCAATAATCTTTTTCAAATCGGTTAATTTATCCATGCGTTCTTTCTTTTCTTTTTCCATTTATAAAAAAAATAATATTACTTTTATATTATTATTTTTATACATTACTTATCGCTTGGAACATGACATGAACCGGATATATTTAAAATTTTTTGACCACTTTTGTCTTTCTTTGTTTTACATAGTTCTCCTAATATTGATATAGTATCATCATTTAATTGATATCTAATTCCTATTACCTTTATTATAATATCTTCCCCTTCTTTTGTAATATCTGAATAACTCTTATCTTTTATATGGTGTTCTCGTGCAACAAATACCGTAATCGGTGATTCAAATGATTTAATGCCGTCACCACTTTTATCTAAACAATGATCTTTATTATAAATAGCCCTTATACCCGCTTTTGTAATATTGCATACTGTACATCTAATCCTCATACCTTCAGCAGGCTTACACAATAAGCATTTAAATGAAACATCAAAACATATATTTGAACTATTAGCTACTCCAGCAGAATATGATATTATTTCAACCGAACCTTTTTTCACATAACCTTCACTAGCACAACGACCTTCCAAATTGTTGGATAATAAATTTGTTAATATTTTACCAATATTTTTACCAATAAGTTTAAAAGGAACAACAACTTTTCTTGTTAAAACGTTTTCCATATAAATTCCGTATTGTTTTCTTCTAGCAAGATTAGTAGACATTATATATAACAGATATTATCTTTTTAAATATAAATCAATTTTATTTTACTCTATCAATAAGTCTTGGTAAATTGTCTTCTTTTTGGGCAATTCCGACACGCCGTATAAAATAGTATCCACGCAATCGAAAAAATATCTTTTTCCATCCATTTTATCATTTAAATGTCTTAATATAAATTCAACCATTAAACACGTATGGTAAGGTGTTAAATTTGCCCATTTTTTCAATTCCTCTTTATGGTCAAATTTCTTCTGTTTATTTAATTCGGCTATTAATTTGTCTTCCCGTTCCTTTTTAATTTTCTTCTCCCCATCATTCAACATATTATCTGTATTTTTTTTTAATAAAAGTCTTATCAACATGCCTCTTGCCGCCTGGCTCATTCTTTTATTAGCATTATTATCGCACCTTACTCCTTTATTTACCTTATTCCCTTCTATTTTTTTATACCGGAATACTATATCATCTTTCCTTGTTTCATCAATATAACTTGAGAATCCTATTAGTTCATATATTTTATTCATATTCAACCTTTCTATAGGTCTTTCTTCTATGTATTTTTTTAAATAAACCATCATCATTGATTCCTCTATTTTTTCATATTTATCGCCAACTTTCTTAACTACAAATATCTCCCCCTTTGATTTATCATCAAATATATTTGATTTAAAATTACTTATAATACAATATTCATCATCCATAAAGATATATTTTGAAAAATACTCTTTGATTATGGCTTTGGCTTTATCCCTAATATTTTCTTTGTACATGTCATCTTTTTGATATATATTTAACAACTTCAATTTAGAATTAAAATTGTCTTTCAACCCATCTATCATTTTAAAAACCGAATGCTTTTTTAACTCGTCCTTGTCCATATTCATTTTTTCATGCAATAGTGTAGTAACATTCTTTATTTGATAATGGAATTTTTTACTAAAAGATGTATCCACTTTTGATTTATCTTCTTCCCACGACTTTATCGTGTTCTCAAATTTATTATCATCAAATACAAATTCCAAATGTTCAAAAAACTCTTTTACAATATCAAATTTATCTTTTACCTTCTTCTTTAAATCTTTCAATTTTATCATAATGCTATTGGGTTTATAAGGCATAGGATGTTGTCTTTGATACATCGTTAATTGTTCTTGACCTATTTCAATCGGCTGAAATAAATATAAAGTGGAAACATTTAATAATCTACCCTTCCTTCCAAGATTGTCTTCAATGTATTCGGTTTTATCATTTATTAATATAGATAACGCATTGAGAATCTCATCTCTTTTATAATCTCTTTTAACCTTTATAGAGTTTATTAAATCCTCTTTTTCATACATATATTTTTCTTTAAACAACCTTTTTATGATTTCTATTATTTTAGTTACTGTTAATGTAATGAACTTTTGATTATAAGTATATTTATTCGGTTCGCCATCTACTCCTATATGGGGCTTACAATTAAATTCACAATCCATAAAATCACATATTTGACTTTTCTCGCTGTGTCCTATATCAAAATTAAATGAAATATCGCGGCCGTCTTCTTCTTGTCTTGGTAAAACAATTTCCCTTGTTACATTTAATATCTTCTTATTAAGATTTTGTTGATTCTCATTTAATTTACAATCTATAGCTGTTTCTTTTAATACTCTTGCCACCTTTCCTGTTATTTCTGCTTTCTTTTCAGCCACCCTATACATATACAAATCCGCGGCCTCTTTATTATCAGTTAATCCGTATGTTCCGTGTAAACATATTAACACATTTCTATCTTTAAACTTTAAATTACAATGACTTTGATTCCTTATAGCACGACCTTCTATTTGTCCTGTCCTATTTAAGTTATACCACGCGTCCAAAATATGCACTTGACGTATATTCGCAAAATCCAATCCTTCTGAACCAGCTTGCGATATTATTATTACTTTTATTTTCTCACCATTCTTATTGGTCTCATCATTACATATGTTCATCGTTTCCTTCAGGTTTTTATTTAATTCTTTATTACCTGTTATCATAATATATTTCCCTTTCTCTGTCTGGTATCTTTGATTGATTGATTTAAATAATGAACCGCCATACTTACTATAACCCGATTCTTCCAAAGCTAACGCAACAGGAATACAACCCCCTTCGATAAATTGTGAATATATAAGCACAATCCCTTTAGACCTATCCACCTCCTTTATAATTTGTGCGATCTTACCACTATATTGTTTTAAATTGTCTTTTTTAAAAAATCCTTCATGATTTTCTTTGTACTCAAATTCATTTAATAGGTTATGATTATAATTCATAATCCCTTTTAAACCATTCGAACCATATCTATATTTCCAATCTTCTTTATCCCCTTCAGGATAACATATATTTAATAATTGCGATGGAACCGTCAGCATCGTATATGAAAAATTCTCTTGTGTCGCATTCAATAAATTCTTATCTATCAAATCTTGTATATATCCTTCATACCCTTTTTTCTGTTCATCGCCCGGTTTCGTCATAAATAAATCTAAATGTTTTATACCTATATCTTCATTCCTATCTGGAGGAATATTATGATCATTCATTTGTTTTGTAGGATATGTAAAATCATCTTTTTCCTTTATCATATATTTTAATGAATTATTTCTATAACCACCTAACGTAGTATCATCATTAGGATATAACCTAAATGGAAATAAATAAGGATCTTCTCCCTGCACAAATGATACATATCCCCTTGATTTTTGGATTAATAATTCTTCCCCATTTTCCGTCATGCTGCCATCTGGATTAAATATATCTGTCGTTTTAATAGAATATCTATCATCATTCAAATTCATTAAATTCAATAACCATATTATTTCTTCGTGACTATTATACATCGGCGTTCCAGTCAATAATAATAATTTAAGGTTATCCGCATATGTAACCAATTTTTGAAAATATTCAGTTGTGCTTTTCATTGTATTCGTATCCTTTTTACTACCTACTATCTCAGTATCTCTTATATTATGAACCTCATCTATTATAATTAATCTATCCGAATATTTATCTCTAATAGCTTGAATTTTAATTTTAATTTGCTTATCATCATCCCCTTCTTTAATGCTAAATTTTTTAATCTCTTTCTCTATTTGTCTTGCAAATTCCAAATAAGCCATAAATTCATAATTCTCTTTTATAATTGCATTAATTTGTTTTACAACATCTTCTCTACTCAAATTTTCCATATTCATTGGATTTATCTCTTTTATAAATTTATTCCCTACACAGGATTTTATATTCCATAATCCACCAATTTTTTTTAATTTATGTTCTGGAAATAATTGTTTCCTATAATTATCTTGAACAAGTTTGGACGCTACAATTATGATTTTTTTATTTACCCCCATTTGATTAGCATAAGTTCTGAATTCTTCAGCTACTCCTATAGAAGAACAAGTTTTTCCTGTACCTAAACCGTGGTATATTAATAAACTATTGTATGGTGTCGCGAATGATAAATAGTTTCTTATAAATTTTTGATGCGGTAATAATTCAAACTCTAAATTTTCACATATACTATCGACCGTTTTTTTAAACTCTTTTCCGCGACTTTCATCCTCATCTGATTTTTTTTCAGGCAATTCTCTTTCAGCATATTTATTACCATCCCTAAATTCCTTTTTATTATAAATTTTTTTATTAAAATTTGGGTCCTCTAATAAAGGGTATAAAAGATAATCATCTTCTTCCAAAGCTTCACCTTCTTTTTTCTCATCATCTCTATTTTTTTTTTCTACACATTGTAAAAAATCGTTATATTCATTTTTACTTTTATCTATATGGTCTAATGAACCATTTTCAGTAACAAATTTTTTCATATCCGCAATTAATTCTTCACAACTTTTATTTGTCTTTTCCTTTTTCTTTGGTTTCGCCTTTTTCTCTTTCTTCGCTTTTGGGGGTTTCTTTTCTTCTATCCTTGTACATCTATTGTTTATTATTTCACATCTATCATCGTGTTCATCATCATCATCTGCTTTATTGCATCTTCTTGTAGCCTCTTTATATTTACATTTTGTAGTTTTGGGTGCCTTCTTTGTTTTATTTTGTTTTGTTTTTTTAACCACTTTCTTTGTTTGTTTTTTCGTTTGTTTCTTCGCTACAGGTGCTTTCTTTTCTTCTTTTGGATTATTTAAAGAGTCTAATGCGATTTTGTGCGTATCTTTTCCCAAAGATTTATAAGAATCAACACCTGTTTTTAAATGATAAAACCTAAGAGGAGCTGACCACATCTTCTCAGGAAACTTTAATGCAATCATCAAATGTTTTAAATCCGGATATTCATCCTCAATCTTCTCAATTTTTAACTCTTTCATCCTATCGTTTATCGCTTTAACTCCTTCTTCATAACTATCATCAACACCAAGGGTCCATCGCCCTTCTTTTTCTTCAAAATTTATTAATTTCAGTTTAAATAATATTTTGTTTGGAGGTTTCGTTTTTTTAAAATATATTTTATCTCCCACAACCCTTTTATTATCATTAATCCATATATCTGGAAGTCCACCACCAATTAATATATTATGATTCGTATTCATTAATATATTATGAGATTAAACTATATTTATGTATTATTTTATCGATATTTTTAATAATTTCGGTCTTCTCTAAATTATAAGGTCTAATGTGTTGCAAACATTCTTCTAATGTTAGCCATTTCATATTACTTACTTCGCTTTTTTGATATTTATCCATTTTTTTATTGTCCCCCACATAAATAGCTAAATAATATTTATGCTTGTATGATTTGAAATTTGAACCCATGAAAATCTCTTCATACGGTAATATATTTCTAACTACAATATAATCATTTTCCGTATAACCCGTTTCTTCATTAAATTCCCTTTGTGCACAAACATTATCCGTTTCCATATAATTCCTTCTTCCTTTCGGGAATCCCCATTCCGGCGTTTCCCATTGCGTTTCACTTTCATTAATTAATGATTCTAAATTATAAAAATCCTTTTCAAACATATATACCCCTTCTCTTATTTGTTGAAACTTTTGTTTTGATAATTTTTCTTCTTGTGCGTATTGAACCCTAACATAATTACCCCATAAATCATTCCATAATTCCTGAAAAGATAATTTTAATAACTTTTCCTTCTCACGTATTGTCATTTCACTTATAATATTTTTAATATATGATTTGTTATACAGTGGATACTTTCCTCTTATAAAATCAACATATCCTAACGTATCTTTTCTACAAATAGTTAAATATTTCGCTTTATCCCCATCCACATCTATACATATTATACCAGAACTGGTAATAGGTTTTTTACAAGCGTGAAATACATGTCCCATTTTACCACAGTTGTTACAAAACTGATAATTTTTGTTATTCATTTATATGTTAAAATCAATTTGTTTTTATATTGTTTGGTATATAAATGCCTCAACTTAGGAATAAACAAAAATTAGACCCGCAAGTATGGTATCCATATTTTAAATTTACTCTTCAAACAATAGGTATGACATACCCGAATAACCCCAATGATGTTACCAAGAAAAAATATTTCACTCTAATTCAAAATCTACCTTTTTATTTTCCCATAAAACCCATGGGTAAAAATTTCTCAAAATTATTAAATCAATATCCGGTTCAACCATATTTAGACAACAGAATGAATTTTGGCAAGTGGATTCATTATATTACAAATAAATTAAATGAAGAACTTGAATTACCAACAAACACTTTTTATGAAAGTTTAGAAGAATATTATGATGAATTTAAACCAAAAGAGCTTATAGACCAGGAATATTTTAACAAGAAGAAAAAATATATATTTGCTGGTGTAGGTGGAATTATGATTTTTGGAATATATTGGATGTATAATAACTGAAAAAAAAGCACCGCGTTTATAATATAATCTTAATAATTAATATATGAACGATAACGCAAGAAAACGATTCGCTAGAATAAAAGCTATTATCGATGGGAAGAAAGCTTCAAATACAAAACCCTTTAAAGTATCAGGGACAAGAAGGCATAGACACAGACAAACACCAGCACGACCATCACATACATCAAACATACAAACTAAAGATGATGTAAAAAAAGATTTTTTGAAATATATTAAAGATAAACAATCAGACAGCCTCGAGTCAGCCGAAGAGTTACTGGATTATATAGATAAAAATTGGGACGCAGAAGACATTAGGAAAGCGTTTGGTACTATACAACTGGATGGTATGCGTCAAACGTCTGCGTTAGATCCAAAAGAAGATACAAAAAAAGCTATGGAAGAATTTTATTTGGGTCCAAAGAACACGCCAAATGGGGTCAGAATGGCTGCTCTTATGAAATTAGTGCGAAATATGGAGGCGATTAAAAAAAATGAAAAACAAACGTTAAAAAAACAATTAAGTAATGAAGGAAAAAAATTATTCACAGATGGAAATGATGACGAGGTAATGACAATGATATCTAATCCTATGTTGAAGAAGAAGGGAAAACAAGCCACTATAGGTGGTAAAACAAGAAAAAGGCGACGTAAAAAGAAAAGGAGAACTCGTAAAAGGCGACGTACAAAGAAAAAGAGAAAACGTAGAAGAAAGAAACGCCGTAGAACTCGTAAATAATATTATGTTTTGAATATATAATATTATGTCTAAAAGGGTTACTTTTAGTGAGGAATGTTTTGCCAATAAAAAATGTCCGAAAGAACGACCTCATTGTATTAAAACAACTACAGGTGAAGAAGGTAAAAATATTGTTGGTAATTGTGGCGAGATTATGGAATTTAACAAATGGCAAAAAAAAGTATATAAAACAAATGAAAACCCTTATAATTATGGAGGGTATTATAGTGATAAAGGTTTTGACCCAGGAAAATTTGGCGAATACGATATGAAAGGAGAATTAATAAGTGTTTTTACCAATCCGCTATATGAGCAAGTTAAACGACGCAATGAGTGGTGGAAAGGTGGTAAAAAGAAAAAGAGAACGCGTAAAAGAAGAAGAAAGAAACGCCGTAGAACTCGTAAAAGAAGAAGAAAGAAACGCCGTAGAACTCGTAAATAATTAATATTAATTTTATAAGTGAATATTAATGTATCAACCAGAGAAACCTTTTTGGAAAATGAATATAAAAGAACTTCAAGAACATGTAAATAAATTTAAACCATGTACAAAGAAAAAACGTTTTCATTATCGTAAAAGATTTACCATTAAAACTAAAAGTAAAAAAGGAAAACGACTAAAAATTAAATTAAGACAGACAAGAAAAAATATAAATTAAACATATGGATAATAGTGGAAACAATATAAAATTAGAAATAGAAATGACGAATAGGGAAAGAGGTGATTCAGTAATTAGCGATATTGAAGCGGCTTTAGATATACCTATCCAAAAAAATATAACTTTAAGTGATGAGGAGATAAAAACAATAAATAAATGTAATAAATGCGACAGTGTTTTTAATAAATATGAATGGATTATTAGAAGTTTAACTATAATATTTGGTATAGGATCAGTAGTTGCTTTAGTATATGCGATAGGATATGGGTTAATACAATTATTACAATTATTAATAAATTATTAATAATATATATATGAGAATAGAATACTGGATATTTTTAGTTACAGGATTTTTAATTTATGATACATATCATGAGGGGAAATATTCACAATATTTATTATCGGGAAAGAAATATTATAAAATGATGATGTATGCTTTTGTAGGAATATCTTTATGGTCATTTATGAAAAAACATCCAAATGAATCGCGAGGGTTGATGAGTAGAGCAGCGGATATAATTAAGTATGTGCCTATTGATAGTGAAGCAAAAGATTTATTAACACCTATTTTTGATTTTACAAGTGCGAAAGATAATATAAGTTCAATGATTCCTCAAGGGGCATCAGCACCAATGAATCGTATGATGAGTTCCGGCGTAAAGTCTACTCAAAGACGAGTTGTTAGTGAAACTAAAAAGAAATATGTAGCGTCGCAACAAAATTGGAAATGTAAAAAATGCAACGACCAATTATCATATACATTTGAAGTAGATCATAGGATAAGTTTAGAGGATGGAGGTTCTAACCATGTGACGAATTTAGATGCATTATGTGTGGGGTGTCATAAAGAGAAAACGGTATCGAAAAATTTATTTTAATTAATATTGTTATTTAATTAATATTAATTGAGAAATATTAATGTCCATAATTAATATACTTTAATGGGATCAGCAGGAATTTATGTACTTTGGACACTAATGGTAATAGGTATATTAGCATTTTTATATTTTATAATTATGAATACGAAACCTAAAGATAAGTTTAGATTACAAATGATGTTATATTCGGCAGTAAGTAGTTTAGGTTTCATAATATTACCTTTAGTGTATATATTAAAAAAAATAGGGAGCGCTTTGTTATATATTATACCATTGCATCGTTCGGAAATATTATCGGATAAATTGGGAATGGATATGCTTGGTAATGATGCGTGGAGGTCCAAGAATTTATTTACAACATTAACGATACTATTCGTATTTACATTTGCGGCAGCGGTATTGAATATGTTTGTTTTTAACCCATATGATATCGATACGGCAAAAATATTTGGAAATTGGGGTGCGCCTGTAGCATTTTCAATGTTAGCTATAGTTATATTATATACTTTTTATCTTTTCCATAAAGGGAAGACTGATAAAATGAATCCCGAAAACGTATTTCCATCAGATAAGACATTTAGGGAACAAGCATCTTGGTCATTAAAAAGGGGTGGGACATTTTTGAAATCATTGATTATATTGGCTGTTGTTTTGGGCATATTGATAGGCATGTTATACATGGCGATGACGAGTCCAGAATATGGAGAGTGGATAGCATCATCATTAATGATTATGACTGGACTTGTAATATTAACATTAACCTATTTCGCAATAAAAGATACCAAATTGATTCAGGGTATAATGAAAATTAAAATACTACAATTGCTATTTCATTTGGTTTTTTTAATTCCGTGTATAATTATTGAAATAGTAAATTATATTTATCAGGAAATTAAACACACCCCACAAACAATATATAATATATTAATTGCTGAAATTGTTTTTGTAGCTTTATATTTTGTATTACCAATCCTTCAAAAAAAATTATATACTTTTACACCTTTTCAAGAAGATACTACTTCTGTTCAAAAGGCGAAATTGAATTTAACATATCAAAAAGAAATAGGGATACAAAAAAGAATTAGAGAAGAAAAGAAGAGATTGACGGGTCCTTACCCAGAATTGAATGTGGCTGGTTTTATAGATACAATTCAAAAAGAGAATTTAATGTTACCAGCAAAAAGCGTAGAATTAGACAATCATATAATACAGCATATTTGTAAAAAGTGTAGATTGCCTGAGACTGATGTAAATTATATGAAACCGGGTGATTGGAAAAGTACGTCAGGGAAAGCAATATTACCAGAAATTCGTAAATTATTAAAAGGTGATTCAGGTGTTATAAGACAATTAGCAAAATTGGAGTCAGAATTGGCGAATACCAGAAGTGACGCAAAAATATTAGACCAAATGATAAAAAATGGAGAGGGTTCTTTGGTAACAAAGGTGGTTAAAATGTATCCTACTACTTTAAATGTGCAACAAAAATATGCCAATTATAAAGATTTACGTTCTGGAGGGAAATTAATTGCTGATGATATAAGGTATAATTATGGTTTAAGTTGTTGGTTTTTTTTACATAGTAATTCACCTAATTTTTACAAGGATAAATACTATTCTATAATAAATTATAGTAATAAACCAAACGTAATGTATAATCCAATAAAAAATAAATTAAAAATAAAAGTTCAAACAAATACGAATGCAACAAGAGAATTTAAATTTGATAATATTAAATTACAAAAATGGAATAATTTAGTAATAAATTATGGGAACGGCGTTTTAGATATATTTATGGATACAAAACTGATAGGTAGTTTTCCACAAGTTATACCTTATAATTCTTCTGATAATTTAACAGTAGGAGATGGAGATGGAGTTCATAAAGGTTTGAATGGGGGGATCTGTAATGTTGTATTTTATGGGAATATGTTAAGGAAAAAAAGAATAGATTTTAACTATGAATATTTAAAAAATAAAAATCCACCAACATTATAAATTATCTAAATCTATATTATATTATGGAAACGAAACAAATTTTGTTTTATTTAATCATCGCAGTGATAGTTTATTTGGTATATCAATTCTTTTTCAAAGATCACTCTGTTGCTGATTTACAAGGGATGCATAATGCGAAAGTAGCGGTATCCATTAATGCGGACAAAATGCCAAGTTCGGGTGGTTCAAATGATTATACATTTAGTGTTTGGGTGTATGTAAATAATTGGTCATACAAATATGGAAAAGAGAAAATAATAATTAAAAGAGAAACATCAGATAGTAATAAAAACCCAATTCCACAAATATCTTTAGGGGGAAATACAAATGATTTAAAAATTCAATTATCAACTTATTCTGGAGGAGATGATGGCGCGGGTGGAAATATAGATGAATGTCATGTGAAAAATATACCTTTACAAAAATGGGTTCATATACTAATGAGTGTAAATAATAGAACGAATGATGTTTATATTGATGGTAAATTAGTATCTACTTGTATGCTTCAGGGTGTTGCGAAATTAGATAATAAAGGACCATTACAATTAACACCAGGTGGAGGATTTTCAGGATTCACATCTAAATTACGTTATTATGCTCGTTCTATAAATCCACGCGAAGCATACGAAATATATAAAGAAGGTTTTAGTGATAGTTGGTTGGGTGAAAGTACCAGCAAGTATAAATTAAAGTTGGCTTTCTTTAGCGATGGCTCCGAGATGAACAGTTGGAGCATATAATTAATTATGATAATGAATATATTTAATATCATAATTAATATATATATGTCTTATTCAAGTTTTTCAAATAATTTTGGGAATAATAGTGTAGCAGGCGATTTAGGAGGCGCTGCTGGTAGTGCTACAGGTGCGATGTCTGGAACATTTAATAAATTTAAAAGCAATAAGTATGTTTCAGGCGCAACTGATTTTTTAATGTCTAATTCTGCTGTAGCAAAATTTTGTTTTTTCATTTTAATAGTGCTTTTGTTTGTATTTAGTATGAGATTTGGAAGTAAAGTATTATCTTGGTTATTCGCACCATCACCAAACCCATATTTGGTTGGGGGTATGAAATCCGGTAAAAAGTATATGAAAATTATTCAAGACCCAAGAGATAGAGAAGCCATTCCATTATTGCGATCAGACAATGAGCGCGAAGGGACCACTTTTACATATTCGGTATGGTTATACATAGAAGATTTAGCAAATTATAGAGAAGGTAAAAGGAAACATGTCTTCCATAAAGGAAGTGAAACATTTGCAAGAGAATCAGAATGGAGAGTTGGCGATAACGATAAAGTTGATGTTAGTGAAATGGCTTTCCCAAATAATTCACCTGGATTATTTATTGCTGAAAGTGATAATACACTTATAGTAACTGTAAACACGTTTGACCATATTTTAGAAGAAGTTCATATACCTAATATACCACTTAATAAATGGATAAATGTAAGTATTAGAGTATCTAATTTGAATTTAGATACATTTATTAATGGTAATATAGCTGTAAGACATAGATTAAGAAGTCCTGTAAAACAAAACTATGGCGATGTCCATGTAAATGCTAATGGCGGATTTGATGGCATGCTTTCTTCTTTGAGATATTTTAATTCATCATTATCATCAGCAGAAATTATGGATATTGTCCGCGCTGGTCCAAATTTAAAAATGGATAAATCAATGAATATCTTCCCACCATATATTTCAATGAGGTGGTTTTTCAGGGATAACGATCAAAGAACTGCTTAATTAATTATTTCAAAAAAGTAATAATTAATTATTTCCTTAAATTTGGATTTACGCAAATATCACGCGTTGGAAATATATCACCACTCATGCATTTATCATTTTCATCAATTTCTATACAAGTTCTTTTTTTATTCAAAGTTCCAACATAACAATAACCTGCCTTTTTAGCCAATTGTATATCCGCATCATTAGATAAATCGGGCGACGGTGTAGGTTCATTCTTTTCTCTTGGTTCATCCAGTGTTTTTTCTAATTTAGATGGGGTGTAGTTATCTTCTTCTTGTTTTTCCTCTAAAGCGTGTTCAATCTCTTTTACACCTCTTTCGGTATTTTCTTCTGTGTTTTCTAAACCATCTCCAAATAATTTGGCGAATAAAGTAACACCTTCAGTCATATAATAATATACATTCAACCCCAATAATGATATTAAAAGAACTAAAAATAATATTTTTATATAAAAAAACGCGTTATCGGTATTTATACTTTTGGGTTCTTTAAAAACCGTTGGTTCTTCAAAAATTGACGGGTCGGGTGCTGATGTTTTCAATACTGGTAATAGTTTCGGATCAAGTTCAGTAGCCATATAATATTTACAATTAAAAAAATATTATATACATTACTATTTCCTAAATTAAGCAAAGGTTTTACAACCACAATTAGGATCCGTTTGGTGCAATAATAAAAATGAATGTAACGTTTTTCCAATACGAGGTGCTGTTCCGGACTTAGCGCCGTTCCCATAGGTTACACCATTGATAACAATTTTGTCATTTGCGGTAGCTAATGCTGCCCGACGTCTTCGATTATTTGGATTTACTGGCATTATACATTAAAGCAAGAAAAAAACTATTTGTTTCTTGGAACCATATTTGTTAATTTATTCATTTTATCCAATTTATCTATTGTTTTTTCTAAATTACCCGACGTTAAACTATTATTAAATAAATAATCTGTTGCTGGCTTAACTTCATTTTTCTTAATAATTTTATAAATCATATCTATTTTGGATGTTATTCTTTTAATATGTTCTTCATTTTTTAATAATGGTATTTTTGTATCAAATGATTCTGTTAATAATGATATCGCAAAATATATCATAAATTTGCGTTTTCTTTTTGAACCCGGTTGATATCTAACACAAAACAAATCGCTCAACGCATCCACAATATTATTTATCGCTTTATTTCTTTTATTTGCTTCATTTAAAATAACATCCCATATTATCCATATAATATCGTTACGGTATTTATTTTCTACGGTATAATTGCGTACCCCACCTACTAATTTTAATTTCTGATTTTTTTTACATAAAGCTTCAAATCCAGTTATCCACTCCACCCAATAAAACGCTTCGTTTGAATTTCTTTGCCTTTTAGTTATATGATAAGCCAGTTCATTTATCGCTATAAATAATTCTTTTGGGTCATCTGAATGTCTAAATATACTGTGTGCATATAAAATGCTCTCCGCTTTCAATCTACCAGACATATGAGTTGATGAAAATTCAACATCTCGTATTTTTACACTGTCGTATGAGTTCTTCTTCTTTGATTGACAAATAACACATATTATTTCCCCAAATAATCTTCTAATTTTACTATTATTTCTCATTTTTATTTCATTTCCTATATATCCACCATTTGCTATATTTTTAAAATCGTTAAATCTTAAATTCATATATGAAGGTAATAATGGATTTCCTAAATGAATATTATTACTCATAAACAAAAATAAAATTTCCCATAATTCCAAAAAATGTCCAGCACATATAAACTCTATTGCCCAATAACAAGCATCTTCTATTTTTCCTGCTTTCAAATATTTTAGTAATTCCTTTTTAGCGGCACTTTTTTTATAATTGGAAAAGGTTATCCCTCTGAATTCTTTTTGTGCCCTTTTATCATTTATTTCATTGTCATTCATATTATATTTTATTAAAAAAAAAAGCGAGTTTATTCCCAATTAATAATGTTAATAATTAATATATGATAAAAAGTATAAATAATTGTTTTAAATTTTTTAAATCATTTTACAAAAAATCATCAATTTGGACAAAAATAATTATATTTATAATATTGGCGTTAATATTCACAAAAATAGCCAATGCTAATACGCCACGCGTTGAAGGATTTTCACAAAGTCGCAAATTTGTTGTTAAAAAAAATAATAATTTATATGACGATTTTTATTGTTCCATATATGATCAACTTTTGTATGACCCTAAAAAAAATGATTTTGAAGTTCAACAAATAGAAGATATTACAAAACTTAATAAAAATAGCACTGTTTTGGATTTAGGATGCGGAAAAGGTCATTATGTTAATTTTTATTCTAAAAAAGCTATGTCTGGACACGGTATTGATAAATCAAAATCCATGATAAAAGATTGTAAGAAAAAATATCCACATTGTAAATTTAAACACGGCGATATGTTAAACGGTATGATTTATAGCAGCAATTCATTCACACACGCTATTTGTTTGTATTTTACTATCTATTATATTAAAAATAAACAACAATTTTTTGAGAATGTTTATAAATGGTTGAAACCCGGAGGTTATTTAGTACTTCATATGGTAAATAGAGATAAATTTGACCCAATGATCCCACCTTCAAATCCTTTACTTATGGTAAGTCCACAGAAATATGCAAAAGAAAGACTAACTAAATCACAAGTAAGATTTCAAGATTTTATGTATAAAGCCAATTTTAAATTGCTTAAAGACCAAAATATAGGAAAATTTGAAGAAACATTTACAGATGACGGAACCAACCACGTTCGTAAGAATGAACATACATTTTACATGGAATCTCAAAAAACTATTTTATCAAAAGCTAAGAAGGTTGGATTTATTTTAGAAGGACACGCAAATATGGTTAAGTGTAGATATGAATATCAATATTTATATTTTTTAAGAAAACCTAATTAATTAATATGTATAATTAATATATATATATGACCAATAAATATAAGGTTAAAATAACTTCTTACGACTTACCCCTTAAAAATTTAAAAAATATGGTTACGAAATATCAGAAGGAGAAGAAACAAGGTATCATGAAATCCTTCGGTGAATTAATCCAGGATTTCAAAAATAAAGGAAATAAAAGGAAAAAAAGAAAGGAAAAAACGAAGAAGAAGAGAAGAGGTGGTAGTCGTAGAAAGAAGAGAAGAAAGAAACGTACGCGTAGAAGAAGAAGAAAAAAACGCTAAATTAATATTATGATATTTTACATAATATTAAGCATACTTTTATTTATCGTAATTGGCTATATAACTTATAAGGTAAAATACGGTTATTGGACTAAACAACCGGTATTTCACTATCATAATATTTTTTACTGGTATAGTCCTCCTGGTGTAATTGAAAAAGGCGATGTTGAAATTTCAAAATATTATAATCCACAAATAGATTTTATAGAAAGTGATAAGATAACAACTGAAAAAAAAGAACTATTCGCAACTTTACTTAAATCGCACTTTATGCCTTATAAAGGTGAGAAATATGCACCCACAACCGAAGGTGTTATGAATAGTTTTCAAGCACATACACGTACAAGTTATATAGCATTAAATTATGATAACAAAAGGTTAATTAGTGCTTTAGCTACTTTACCAATAAATATTTATTTCGGTGGTAAAAAACAAGAAATATATTATGCGGATTTTTTATGCGTTCATCCAAAATATAGAAAACAAGGCGTAGCACAAAATATTATTAATACAGTAACCACAAATCATAGATTAAAAGATAAAGCACAAAAAGATACCAGTATATTATTTAAGAGAGAGGGTAAATCAATGTTAATTGTTCCTTTAACCATTTATAAAAATTATGTATTTGATATCGAAACGTGGGATAGAAATGTTACTATGGATGAGCATGCATTTATACAACTGATTAAATTAACACGACAAACATCATCTTTATTTTTAGAGTTATTAAACAAATCCGTATATAAATTTAAATGTGCTATATTACAAGATTTGGGACATTTATTATATTTATGTGAAAAGGAAGAATTAATAATTACATTATTGCTCGTAAATAATGAACCCGTAGGATTTTATGTGTTTAGAGACCCCTACATAACCTACGATAATAATAAGAGTATTGAAATGATAGCGTCTTATAATGATAATACAACAAATGAAATTTTTGCTTTAGGATTTTTATGTAGTATAAAACATCTAAATATAAAAACCAAAAGATTATTAATGACTGATTCAGGTCATAACAATATAATACTAAATATTATATTGAAAAAATATAAAATAATTACAGTACTGATGGGTTCGTTTTATTTTTACAACTATGCAACATATCCTCTTATGAGTTATGATGTGCTAAGTTTAGTTTAGCGAGTATATTTTCCAGCCCTTGCGAATGAATCAACGACAAAAATAACAAAAACGCCTAAAAACAAATATAAAACCAATTCCTCAGTTATATTTTCTGTTTTTTCATCCTTATTTTCTTCCATCATATGAATTAAATAATTTAACTTTCTCATTAATTCGTCACGATTAGCGTGATTCATTTCCGAACCTGCTGAAGAATTAGTATAATAAGGGACATAATTATTATATGCTTGTTGGTATTTATCTTTCAATGTTTTGAATCCTTCTGCTGTAATTGCGTGATCTGTGTTTAATTCTTGTGGTTTAAAATTTTCCTTAACATTATCATTTTTGCTTAAAAGTTCTGGTTTTGGAGGCGGATGGAATTCTGCTAAACCTTCTTGATCAGAATCGTCATCATCCGAACCGAACCCCTCCATATTTTCCATTGAATTTAGGAATTGTTCTACCTTTTTAGTTTTTTTTTCTCTCCTTTTAATTGTTCTATTTTTCCTTTTTTTTTCAAATTTCGTATTTAATTCATTATCGCCTTCATTTGTTGGTATTTCCGACCATCCTAGAGTTGTAGACATATTCTTATAAAATTAATAGATTATAATTTATTTTTATTAAACTGAAAAATATATATATTTATGTATATAGAATGAAAAACGTTAAAAATTATATTGAAATGGTTTTATTAATAATATTGGTGGTTTGTATTTATAATGGTGAATGTAAATTATTGAATGACATGATGAATAACACCGTAGGCAAATTATCAATATTGGGTTTAGTGATATTGATTTTAACATATTTTGGCAAAACTGCCGGTGTTTTAGCTGCATGCATATATGTATTTATTTTGCACGTTAATAGGCGTGAGGGGTTTGAAGGTTTGTCTTTAGAAGTTAATACCAAGAAAGAGAAGAAGAAGAAGGGTAAATGGGAAAAGGAAAATGATGAGGATAAAGATGATGAAGATGAGGATAAAGAAGGATTTAGTATTAAAATTGGAAGCGATGATAAAGATGATAAAGATGATAAAGATGAGAAAGAAGGATATTGGGCAAAAAAAAATAAAGAAGGTATGGATGATGAAATTGAAGGTATGAAAAGTACAATTTCCAAATTAGTTAAAAAAGTAAAAAAACTTGAAAAGAAGAAGAAGGAAGGATTTTCTAATTTAAGACAGAACCGGCGGTTAAAAATTAATAATATCAGCGTTTTAAATACAACAGATTTAGATAGAACTATTAAAAAAGATAGCGAAGTGCGTACTCTAAATTCAACGGCATAATTTATTAATGATTGAATAATTTTATATCAATAATTAATATATAATGAAAAATGATAAATTGAAATCTGTATCGAATATGAAGGGGGGTGCGGCACCCAAAGGGTTGATAGCATCTACTATTCATAATATAGTCACGTCTTTTAAAGGTTTAAATGATAGTAAATTTTTTATGGGTGTGGTCATGATAATGATGAATATCGCGTCAAAACATATCAATATAGAGCTAACACCCTCTCAACAAAAGTATTTTAAAAATAATATGGCCAGACAATTATTAATATTCGCCATAGCTTGGACAGCAACGAAAGATGTTTTTATAGCACTTGCTATTACCGCTATTTTTCATGTTTTAGCAATGCATTTATTAAATGAAGATAGTAGTTATTGTATTATACCAAGGTCTTGGAGGAATTTTGAAAAAATATTAGATGCAAATAATGATGGTGAAGTAAGCGAAGAAGAAATAAAAAAGGCAAAGGAAGTTTTAGAAAAAGCAAGACTAAAAGAAATTAAAAGAGAAGCCCTAAGAAATATGAATGATTTTAAAATGTCGCTATATTAATTATAAAATAATAACAATAATTAATATATAATGGATAATGAAGTTATAAGTAAGGAACAAGGGATACAAACCGAAAAGACAGAACCTCAAAAAATGACTGTATCGGGGTCTATTAATATAAATAACAAAACAAAACCAACCGCATTAATAAAAAGAAAAAAAGAAACTCTAATAAAATGTAAAGCCCCCCGTGATAAACGATTTGAATTACATTGGGATTATACAACGAGTAAGAGTGGTTCTCAGGAGTTTACATTTACCGGTAAAGAAATGGGTGAAGGATTTTGGTCTCCCGAAGAGAAAAATAAATTCAAAGTAGGAGACTTAGTTATATTTAAAAAAACAGGGCATCAGAATAATAAGTATAAAGCGAGAATATACGCCAAAACGGGACTTATAAGCAAATTAGACGCATTGAAAAATGGTATCATACAAGAGTTACCAACTATACCTGATTTATATGATATAAAATTTATAGCACCACCGGTTATTAATGGAATACGAAAATTAAAAATGAAAGGTATTTCTCAAGAAAATTTGGAAAAGATTCCAGGATACAGATTCTTTTTCTGTGGTACAGCCAAACCTAATGAAAAAAAAGGCGAAAGCTATAAAGAGCCCGACTTTAAATATAATAAAGATCAACTCAAATCTTTAGTTAAATCGGAAATGAAAAAGGGTTTTATAAAAAAATTACCATGGAAAATAGATAGGATTGAAGCAAGATATACAGATATAAAAAAAGATCCCATTACGGGAAAATATGTTCCACCAGAGAAAATAATTGATACACCTAAAAATTTGAATTTTCAAATAGCAGGTGTGGAATTAATAGATGTTAGTAATCCTATATGTGTTAAAAAAGGAAAAGATAAAGAGACGCATAAATTGAGAGCTAAAGTTCATATAAGATTGGTTAAAGTTGAAAACGGAAAACCTGTTGGCGATTATGACGGTGTTATGTCTATATTAGATTGTAAAGAACATAAGAGAAGAGCTCTCGCTAAACTAGATGAAATTAAAAAAGATTTTTCAGATCAAGCTGTGGATTTTGCTGACTATATTGGTGATAAATTAGACCGAAAATATTCGGAAAACCAATATGGCGAAATGCAATGGTTTCAAAATAAAGGCAAAGAAGAACACTTGGCGACTATTAAAAGAAATAAAAAAAGAAAAGGAGAAGCAGCAGAGCCAGGAGGAGAGAAAGAAGAAGAAGAAGAAACCCCAAAAGAAATAATTAAAGGATGGAAGAATGAAGGTAAAGCAGATGCACAACGATTAAAAAGTTCTATGGGTGCGCTTAAAAAAGGTTTAGAAATTGAAAAAGAAGACGAGAAAGTAAAAGAAGATGAGAGAGCATTGGCTACCGAAGATCCTGTTGAGCACGACCACCCGACTGCGAGCGTTGGGGGTGGTAAAAGAAAAATGAGTAGAAGAAAAAAGAATAAAAAAAGGTCATGTACAAAGAAAAATAGAAGAAATAGAAATAAATAATAATCTATATTTCATCTATCATTGGATCGGTCGGTAATTTGTTTTTTAATATTTCGTTACCGTCTTGGTCTTCCAATTTATGTAATAATTTTTTAAAATCCTCTTTTTCTAAAATAAATTCTAATTTATTAAGTTTTCTTTCGATAATAACCAATTTATCTATTTCAATATCGTCAGCAGTAGGAACCTCATAATACCAATTATAAGCATATTTACTTCCATTGTATATGATTTTCCCGAAGTGCCATGTAAAATCAGCCGCTTCATATAGTAGGAACCCAAGAACCATTAATATATTAATTATTGATATTTTTAATATATTACAAACTTAAATTAACAACATTTTTCTCACTAATTTTTCTTCTACTTTTCCTTGGTTTTTTAAAATCCAACGAACTATTTAATTCTTCAATTTCTTGAATACTAACTGTACTTCGGTTGTCTTCCTTCAAATTAATTTTCTTAGTTTTTAATCCTGATAATAAATCCTTTAAATCGGTTGGACCTTTCATTTCCGGTCTTTTTGGAGGCGAACTTATATTACTAAAAGAGGATTCCATATTTTCAGCATCATTGAAATTTGCTCGTCTGTTGCTAGCACCTGGTCTATCAGAATAAGAACTTTTCATTCTTGGTGGATTTCTTCTTTCTTCTTCGCTTGGACCAGGAGGCGAACCTCTTGGCGGGTCTTGCATCATCGAACCCATAAAATTACCGAATCCCGGATTTGATTCGCCCATACTATTAACTGCTGCTTGTGTAAATTGTTGCATTAATTCTGGATTTTGTTTTAAAATATCATCCATTCCGGGCATAGAGGATTTAAACATGGTATTGGTCATATGAATCATAACAGCGGAACCTCCTAGCATAAATAACAACTTCAATTCAGGAGCTATTTTAGCTTTGCTTGCGTATTTCGCATGTAATTCTCCAAATACATCATCATATTCTTCTACATTTTCATTTACAGATTCAGCCCAACCATCTAATTTTAAATCAAAAGGGTCAAATTTATTATTTAAAAATTCTATACCTGTAATACAAGCCATTAAACATTTTTGTTGAAATTTCACACTGGCTTTTTTCTCCTTTTCAGATTTAATCATTTCATATTCCCCTTTCATTTCGTCTAAACTTGATTGCATTGAGTATTTCTTACTTAATGTAATGCCTTTTTTTTCAATTTCTTCTAATTTTCTTAAGTAAAAGAATTTTTCCTTTAACATTTCTTCATTAGTTATTTGCTTTTTCGCAGGAACATTTAATGTAGGGCTTATAGGAATATCATTAAACTTCTTATACCCATCTTCATCTTGTGTTGAAGATTTAGCACCAGAAGCCCCTTTTAAAATACCACTAGAAAGTGGGGATGAGTTAGGGGATGATATGGGTTCAACATTTAATTGTATATTATTAGTGGCTGCTGGTTTGTTTGTGAAATCAGTCCCACTAAATAAAAAATTACTTTTAGTAGTGGTAACACTTTTTTTCTCTTTAATCGGTTCATCAAGAGATATGGTACTTAATTCTGTTAAATCGTCTAAAACAATATCAGACGCCATACTTTCTTTTTTGTGTTTGTTTGGATTCATTAGTAAATCTGCTCCTGGTCCAAAATTTACGGATTTTCTTGTTGATAGTTGAGGCGATGCGTTTAAAGGAACCTCATTCAATGATATAGAAATTGTCTCTGCCATTATTATAATTAATAGAATTTTTAATTTTAAGTAGTCCGCAATATATATTAATTATTTAGTTTATGTGAAATGTACCATTTTGCTTGTAAAAAACAATCTGCTAAATCGTCCTTCTTTTTATGTTTCTCAAAATGAGGAATCCAATTTGTATTTTCTATTAATTTTCTTGTAATTACAACACTCTCTTTTTTCCTTTCATCATAAGTAGTTTTTTTGTTTCCTAAAAAGTCTTTTAATTTATTATTTGAATTAACAGGAACAACATTTATAACATCGTTTTCTATAAAATGTTGCATTACCATACCTTGCAATGTTTTCATTCTTAATGCTAAAGGCCCTATTTGATTTTCAATAATTACTAAATCTATTTTAACATTTTCAAAAGTTTTATTAAATAATTTTTTCAAATTAATCCCGTATGATACCATATTCATTTCTGTCGTTAGAACATTACTCACAAAATCGTAATAATTATTGGACAAATCAAATATAATATTTCTTAATATATCTTCTTTCTTTTGCTTTTCATTTACAGGAATACATTGTTCATTTCCTATTTTTACTAATTGCGTTTTCTTTAATTTTTTAATTCTTTTATTAGAAAATTGACGTGGTGGTACTTTATACTCCTTAGCGTGTGTTTTACAGTAGAATTTATTCTTCTTAGTATATTTCCCTATTTTCTTACATTTATTTCCATTTTTTTGTTTCCCCATGCAAATATGTTGAGTATTTTCACATAAATCTATTATGTCCCAATCGACTATAGTATATACTCCATCATCTTTATAATCAAGTAAGCAATAAGCCATATTTTTCATACCTACATCAATGCTTAATATTTTCATTATATTAATACTTAATCGATAAATTTTTAAGTATTAATTATAATTGTCCTGACCTCTTAATTAGTAATTGTTCTTGTGTAAGCATAGGACCAGATAATGAATTTTGTAAAGCTTCACGTGATAAATACATGTTTTTCAAATCACTACTTTGGTATCCAAAAGGAACACTATTATCTTGACAATCAGCAAATAAATATTTATTATGATGCGTATTATCGCTACCATTACAACTTTTTGTGCTGCACATTTTGGCTAAATTAGAATTTGCCTTCATAACCTCATTCCCACTGTTAATTAAAAATTGACGATATGCATAATTAGATTTAATTTCATATGTTTTTTTAATACCATTATTATTATTACACGCCGCATCATAATTAGTAAATTGCCTTGAATCACTCATTAAAGGTGGAGATTTATGATGAATATTATTAGATCCTGAATAACAAGTTGCCCAACTCATATTATATAAAAGAACAAGATAATTAATTACTATAAATTATTTAATTAATTATTTTCTAATAGATTTACTAAACCGGCTTTATTTAATTTGGTATATCCTGTTAGACCTTTTTCTGAACAGGCTGCTTTTAATTCAGACACTTTCATTGTGGCGTAGTCTTCAATTTCTTCTTTTACTTCAATGTTTTTAATATTTTCTTCTTCTTCTTTTTCTTCTTGTTCTTCTTCAGATTCTTCGGATTCAACATCATCTAAACTATCTTGGTCATCGTTACTTAAATTAATCGTTTTAACAGAATCTAAATCAAGAACTATCGTTTTTTCTGAATCTGTTTCATTGGTTACTTTTAAAACTTCTACTGTTTTTTTCATTAAATCTTCTTCTTCCCCATCACTTTCTGATTCTTCATCACTTTCTGATTCTTCATCACTTTCTGATTCTTCATCATCACTTCCAGATTCTTCATTATCTGAAACCTTTATTAATTCTTTGTTTACCATTTCTTCTGTTAAAACTTCAGTTTCTTGGGGTAATTGTTCAGAAGCCATTTCATTAACATATCCCAAATTTTTATTTTCAAAAGGGTCTGGTTCTTCTTGATAATATTCCATTTCTTGTGTGTTCGTTGGAGCTTGTTCGTTAGAGAAATTTTGAATCATATTAAACATGCTATCTAATTTTGTTTCTACATTTTCAATTCTATTTTTAAAATAAAACCACAATAAAATAGATGCAACCCCAGTCACACCAATACAAATAGCCATTGCGCGAGCATTGGAAAACATATTAATAATAATTTACATTAAATAATCTTTAAATAAACGAGAAGCTTATTCAATATTTTCTATTATTTCCTCAGCTTTATTTATTATAGAAATGGGGTAATTTAATGATTTCAATACAGCCAACCCACCTTTGGTCGTTGAATAACCGGGAACCAATTTATATGTATTGTTAGACACATGATTTTCAACAAATGTTTCCATATTGTAATTTTTGATTTTCTTATTATCTCTAAATAATTTGCATAATTTAATGTAATGTGTAGTTAATATAATTTTTACATTTTTATTCTTAATAATATGGTCTAAATAACCGTATGCATTTGATATAGCTTCATATGGATTTGTTCCCGAATATAATTCGTCAAATACACAGAAATGTCTATCTTTATTATTTTTTTCAATTATATCAAGTATATTTTTACATCTCCTTGCTTCCGATTGGAATAAGCTGTCGCGCGAGCAACTATCTGGTATATTTATATATGAATGTATATATTTGTATGGATTTAATACACCTTTTCTATAAAATCCAAAACCAGTTTGTTGTGTAAATATTAAATTTATAATAGTTGATTTTAATAAAGTTGTCTTACCAGCAGCATTAGGTCCGGTGATTATCATACTCTTACTTAATGATATGTTGTTTTTGATGGGATTTGATTCTTTCAAAGATGGATGATAAATATCTTTAAAGGAACATTTATTACTAGATGAAAATTTTATAGGATTGATATCTTTGTTTAAAATATTATCATTCAATCCGCCCAGTGTGTCTATATATCCATTAAATCCCAATGAAAACAATAATAAATCATTAATATTAGTATCATAATGTAATTTATAAAACGTTTTCATAATTACTCCAAATATTCGTACTGTTTTAATTGTTTTGGTTTTTTCAGGCAAAGCATCTAATTCATTAATAAAATTTTCATTGTTATGTATCGCATTTTTTAAGTTACTATTAAATCCAGTGTAAGTATTATAAGGTTCAATTAATCCAGAAAATTTTATCATATTATCATTAGTATATTTCAAATAGTTTTTTAATGAATTTATTTTATCAATGATATAATAAGCATTTGTATAGAAATGATAGCAAGATACAATGTTTTGATAAATACTATATAAATAAAATCCTAACATTACCAAACCATACACTTTTGTTTTTATTGATGCTCCCTGAAAATTCATAAGAATTTGTCCAAGTTGATTTTTGGCTATAATTTGTTTTAAAATATGAATATAATTATTAATGTTGATATTGTGTCCTAATAATTTCAAGAAAAAGAAAGGTAATATAAGCATTATTAAAGGTGTTACTAATTGTAATAATGGACTTGTTATATTTAATATGCTTAATATTTGCAATAATATTGGGTTATAATTCAACCACTTAAGTTTATCCCATTCAATATATTGATATTTTTCTTCAATATCTTCAATTCCCTTTATTTCACTCCAATCATTTGTCATTTTATTTACAATATCAACGTTTTGTGAAATATCAAAATTTGAATATATTTTTTGCGATTCTTTCAAAAATTTGCTATCATTTGTGTATCCTTTTCCCCAAGATTCTATGGTTATTTCTCCTACAGTTGTTTTTGGATTAAATAAATGATTATATACAGGAGCATTTGAATTATCAACAGTATTCAGTAATTCTAAATCATTATTAATATTATCATTTATAGGAATATGTTCTCTATATTCAATAGGTAATTTGAATGTTTCTTTAATATTTTCTTTATTCATTTGAACAACGATAAGAAAATATTAAACTATTATAAACTTAATATTGTATTTAAACATTTAAATGTTTTGTGAAATCGATGGGCATTTCCATAATTTGCGTTTCGTAATGTTTTTCAAATCGCGCTAATCTATTTGTATCGTATTTCGTCTGAAAATTAATAGCGATCCCTTTTCTTCCCCATCTTCCCGAACGCCCGATTCTATGTAAATATGTATTTTCATCGCGAGGGATATCAAAATTAATAACAATACTTACTTGTTGAACATCTATTCCTCTTGCGAATAGGTCAGAAGTTATCAAAACACGACAACCACCGGATTTGAATTCTTTATAAACACTTTTTCTTTCCTGATCATTCATTTTTCCGTGTATTTTTTTAACAGGGAAATCATCAGTCATCATCGCTTCTTCCAAGTCATTAACCCTATTAACGCTATTACAATATATAATAGCTTGCGATATTGATAATCCACTAAATATATCTTTGATAGTTTCATATTTATGAGTATCATCCTCTAAATTAATATAGTATTGAGCTATTCCTTGCAATGTTAATTCATCATTTTTAACTAAAATTCGTGTAGGATTTTTCATGAAGGTTGAAGTTAAATCGTGTAAATCTTTCGGCATTGTTGCGGAAAATAATGCAATTTGAACATTATTAGGCATGGATTTGAATATTTTATACATTTGATCTTTAAACCCTGAAGACAACATTTCATCAGCTTCATCCAAAATCAACAATGATAAAGAATCTGTTTTTAAAAATTTTCTACGAATTAAGTCATTTACTCTACCAGGAGTTCCCACTACAATTTTTGGATGTTTTGTATTGAGAATTTTTTTATTTTTATCTACAGAAGTCCCTCCTACTAATAGTGTAGGATTTACGTCTTTAATATATCTTGAAAGATTTTCAACTACGTTAAGAGTTTGGTCCGCCAATTCATGCGTTGGGGCCAATATTAATACTTGAGGACCTTTTACATCCTTCTTTAAAATATTTAATGAACCGATTACAAATGCTCCTGTTTTGCCTGTACCCGATTGTGCTTGTGCTGTAATATCTCTTCTACGACCATTATGTATATTTTTAGTCATAGGATACAATGCCTTTTTTTGTATAGAACTTGGTTTTTCAAAACCAAAAGAATAAATTCCTCTTAAGACATTATTATTTAAATCCAATTTTTGGTCTTCCCAGCTTTCTATTTCGTATTGCTCATGATTATTTCTAATCTTTTCCTCGTTTGTTATTGAAGTCATATTAAATATATTCTATTTATTTGTTTAAGTATTTTTAAAAATGGTTTAATTATTTAATATAAATGATATAAAAATAAATTATAACATAATATCAATATGACTAAGTATACATTAGAAGATTACAATAAAATACAAGAGACTTTTAATATAGAAGAATTAAGTACGATAACAATAAAAATAGTTAATGATTTGGCGAAGAAAGTTGGTGCGCCGAATTATAGTAAAACTCCTATTTTTAAGAAAAAACCGGGTAATCAAAAAAAATATCATATAAACAAAGAGGATTGGGAACAAATTAGGAATTTTAAAACAACCCAATTGAAAAAAAATCAAGAAGGTATTGAATCTAAAATGGACTTGTTGAGGATTAATTTAAACAAATTAACACAAAGCAATTACGATACTATTTCAAATGAAATATTTAATTTTATCAATAATATAATCGATAAAGGTAAGGATGAAAAAAAAACATATGAAATATTACTAAAAATTGGTCATTCTATATTTGAAATTGGTTGTTTGAATGTGTTTTGGTCGTCGTTATATGCTAAATTGTTTCACGATTTAATTAAACAATTTAAAATAATGGATGAAATATGCAAGAATAACTTAACTACATTTTTGAAAATATTTGACGAAATAGAATGTGTAGAATTGGATAGTAATAATTATAGTGAATTTTGTGATTGTAATAAAAAGAACGAGCATAGAAGAGGGATGTCCAGTTTCTTTATTAATTTAATGATGAATAATATAATTACAAAGGAATATATATACAATGTTGTTAATAATTTGTTAGACAAAATAAGTTCTACATCAACGGATGAAGCATTTATAAATATAAATGAAGAAATAATTGAAAATATATATATTATATTAACTTCTGGAAAAGATATGTTGAAAGATACAAAAGATTGGGAAGGTATTGTAAGAACTATTGAATTTTATTCCGAAGGTACAGATGATGTCGCCATATCTAAGAAGATCCAATTTAAATGCTTGGATATAATTGATGAACTTGATGAATGAATTTAAAAAGAAGATTCTATAAATATTTAATATGGAAAATATTAAATGTTCAATCATAGAAATCAAAAAAGACAAAAGAACTTCCAATGTGGAAGATATTATGAAATGTATAGAAGAAAACGAAAAAGAAATAAAAGACGATGATGGTCAAAATTTTTCAACCATATATTTCTTAATGGAAGAGGAATATAATGAATTTACGAAAAAAGAATTGGAACGAATATGTGATTATTATAGTATTAATAAACGAAAAAAGCGGAAAAACGATTTAATACAAGATATTATTATTTTTGAACAAGATATACTAAATAGTGAATTAGTAGATAAAAGAATTGAAATGTGGTATTGTATAGAACAAATTAAGAATGATAACTACTTAAAAAAATTTTTAATATTAGAGTAAGGTATATATGACTACAGTAAATTCAAATATTTCAACACATGTTTCTTATACGAAACCAAAAATAAAAATATATAAAAACGATAAAGGCAAAAAAGTAACACCTTATAAAATCAAATTGCAATTTAAATCTGAAGAAATTCCTGTAATAATAGCTTTAGGTGAAATTAGGAGAGAATATTCTGGAAAATTCAACATTTTATATTGTCCGGTTTATATCGTATTGGGTGATAATATTAAAGCACTTTCATTCCAACAAATAGGTGTTTATGAATTTTTTGCCGCTTCTGAAGAACAATTAAAACACGATGATGGAGATTTTGATATTCGTTTAATAGAAGGTCCATTGTTGTATGATGGATTTGATTCTAAAAAAATTAAAAAGCTTTTAAATGAAAAACCATTATTGAAGGATATGGATGAAAGAGAAATGGAAGAGGCTGAAAAAGCTTCTGAAATTAAAGAAATGAATGTGAAAACTGGTGAAAAAATAGCAATAGCAGCAAAACCTTTACTTATTTCATTAGAAATAGAAGATGACGATACAGTTGATCATAAAGATGAGTATAGTGAAAAAGAATATCGTAAAATAGTTAAAGACTATGAAGCAATGGGAGTTAATGCACCAAAAAAGAATTGGTTACAAAAGAAATTTCATGATTTTTATTACAAAATCCACCCTAATTCAGGGAAAGGGGATTGTTTTTTTATATCATTAGCACAAGCATACAAATATATTGGGAGAAAAGTTACGGGGAAAGAAATAAGAGAAAAATTGGCTACCAATATTCCCGAGAAGACATATAAAGAATATGAAGAACGATATTCGATGTTTAATAATTTCCTTCAAAAAAATAAAAAGAGTCAGGAGGATATATTAAAGAGATTTAACGAATTAAAAAAAATGAAAAAAAATAAAGAAACACAATTTGATGATATAAGAAAATCTATTGGACAAAAAGCTTTAAAAAAAGACCCTCGCTATAAAGAAATTAAAGCTATTCGGGATAAAATGCAACAGATGTCGGAAGAATATAAAAGCAAAATAGATGAGTTTAAGGAAACTACAGTCAATTTAACCGATGTTGATTTTATGAAAGATGTTAAAAATTTAGAACAATTTAAAGATATTATTAGAACATCAGATTATTGGGCAGATGATAGTAGTATTAGGATTTTGGAAGAAGTTTTAAATATCAAAATTATAGTTATAGATAAGAATAATAGAAAGGGATTAATACATTGCATTGATGCGAGTGATTCCATAAAGGCTAAGGGATTTTTTAAACCTAAATATTATATCATTGCTGATTTAGATTCTAAGCATTATCAATTAGTTTCTTATAAAAATAGAAAGATGTTTCGTTTTCACGAATTGCCTCATTCTATAAAGGAAGAGATAAAACACGCTTGTTTAATTAATTCGGGACAAGGTATTTATAATTTTATTCCGAAGTTTAATGGGTTGATAAAAAAGGTCGATGATGATGATGATGATGATGATGAAGATAGTAAAATAGCAACAATAGATGCGACCGCTGAAGAAGAAGATAATAAAGATTTCAAAGATTATAATGAAGATATAGTATTTGCTTTTTACAGTAAATCAAAGGACGCAAAACCTGGTAAAGGAACAAATGAAAAAATTCCAAAAGAAAAAGAGGATGATTTTAAAGAATTAAATAAAGAGAAGCATTGGAGAAGAGTATTATCTAATTTTCACACAGTATCACAACCTTTTGAATTGGATGGACATATGTGGAATTCGGTAGAACATTATTACCATGCATGTAAATTTAAAAATTATACGGAAGGATCCGAAAAACATGATTTTTATTTAAAATTCACAGCTGAATCTAATTCTGAAGTATCAAAAGACCCTGTTAAGGCCAAAAGTTATGGAGGAACAGATTCCAGTCATAAATACCGCCCAAAACATATTTTAATGGATGATGATTTTTTCAATGGAAATCACAAAATCGCCATGGAAAAAGGACAAAGAGCAAAATATATGAATGACGGCCATAGTCAAAAAGTGTTATTATTAACGAAAAACGCAAAATTAGTACATTACACCAGTAATAAAGGTAAAGGTAAAGTCTCAAAATTAGTAACATTTTTCGATACTATGAAAATCCGGAAAGAATTAAATAATAAATAATTATATAAAAATGAAAATTTATATAATTAATATATAAATGACGAGCAAAAAGATAATAACAGATTTTTTCAAAGCAATAAAAGGGAAATTTGTGTTTTATAAAAATAGTAATGTTTATAATAAAATAATTAAAGGGTTTTATAAAGAATTAAAAGTAATAAAGAAGGTAAAATTTGTACTAAAAAAGGTCCCGTTTTCTGAAACAAGTTTAAGTAAAAGTCATTTTGTTTCCAAGGAGGCAAAAAAAGCATTGAAGAAAATCAAACATTCACATGAATCAACTTTTACTATTGGTAATACAGAGATTACTGTATCATTATTAACATTAAATAATGTATCCACGCAAAAAAGATCTGAACATATGCATAAGGTATTTAAATTATTATCATTTATGTTAGGAATGTCTACATTGGAAATGGAAACTTTACATATAGTTCTGTTTCTTCACGATGATAAGAAAATAATAACAGATAAGTATGAAATTTTGTCTCCCAAACATGTTAATACGGCCGTTACATATGCATGTTCTAAAAATGGACAAATTTTTTTATACAGAAGCGAAGAGTGGTTTAAAGTGCTTTCTCATGAATTGATGCACAGTCTTTGTTTGGATTTTTCAGGATTAGATATTAAAACCTTACAAAAAAAAGTAAAAACTATTTTTAATATAAAAAGTGAGTTTGAAATAAGTGAATCTTATAGTGAATTTTGGGCCACTATAATTAATTGTGCTTTCTTATCTTTTGATATTAGTACATCATTTAAATCGTTTAAAGAGAATATTACGATGATGATAGATTTTGAAAGAATATTTTCATTATTTCAATGTGTAAAAATATTAAAATATATGAAAATAGATAATTACGAATCATTTATTAACGAACAAAGTAATTTATATGAAGAAAAAACCAATGTGTTTGCTTATTATATATTGAAAACTATATTATTATATAGGTATGATGAATTCATTTCTTCGTGTAATTCTAATAATAATCCATCAAATCCGGTATTATTTTATAAATCCCCGTGTAATTTGAATAATTTATATGAATTTATATTTTCCAATTATTATACGAATGGTTTATTGGATGATTTTAAAGTAATGGATGATGTTTTTTCCAACATTAAAAATAAAGTTTTATTACATACTATGAGAATGACCTTATTTGAAAAAAAATAAAATTGATTTAAATAAAATATTATATTCAAATCAATAATACAAACATGGGCATCAGACAATTAAATAAACTAATTAGATATCATTCGCCCCTTGAAACTATAAATTTGGTCGAATTGAAAAATAAGGTAATAGTCATAGATATTATGATTTATATTTACAAATTTTTAGCCAACGATGCGTTATTGGAAAATATATATTTATTATGCGTATTATTAGATAAACACAATATTGATCCAATTTTCATATTTGATGGACAGAAACCCGCTGAAAAAAATGCGGAGCTGGAAAGAAGAAGAAATAATAGAAAGAAGGCTTGGTTAAAATATGATACCATGGTAGAAAATTTAAATGAAGAACAATTAAATACAGAAGAAACACAAAGAGAATTATCCAGATTAAAAAGACAATGTGTAAAATTGAAATCTTATCATATTAAAGATGTGCAAAATTTAATTTTATATTGCGGGATGAAATATATTATAGCCGACGGCGAAGCAGATAAATTATGTGCTGAATTAGTTATTAATAAAACAGCATATGCTTGTATGAGCGATGATATGGATTTGTTTGTATATGGGTGTCCTATAGTTTTAAGATTATTTAATATGTCAAAACGTAATGTTATTAGGTATGATTTACAAAAAATATTAACATATTTAAATATGGATATCAAGGACTTTCGTGTTATGTGCACATTATGTGGTACAGATTATAATATAAGTTACAATAAATATAATATTTTCAATGTTTATAAAAAATATCTTTACTATGTTAAGAACGTTAATGATACAACTTTCTTAGATTGGGTTATATCTCAATACAATGATTCCAGTAAAAAATGTTTATGTGATATTATTGGTATGTTTACTATTGATAAATTCCAAGAATTCACTGTATGTTCAAGCGAGTTTGTAAATAAAATCAAATTATATGAACTATTAGAGAAAGAATTCTTCTTGAACCCTATAAATGTTTATTAATTATTACATAAAATTTATGAAATAATTATTTTTTATCAATAACTTATTGACTTGCTGCTGCTGCTACACTCGCCCCAGCTTTCGCAAAATGTGGGCTCATGTATTTTTGAAGATTAAAATAAGTCAAATTATCTTCTTTTTTCAACTTCAATAGCTTCTTCAATTTCGCATCCGCAAGAATATGACGACCATTCTTAGGATCTTGAAGATTATGAGCACGAATATATTTATTAATTTCGCGCGTTACATCAGTTCGGGCCATTTCGGTTCCTTTGTCTTTTCCAAGAAAACTAGCCAATTCATTACTAATTTTCGTTGGTTTAACAAATCCACTTGGTTGGCGATTACCGGTTCGCTTCTTCCTTTTTCCTTGTTTCTTTGCCGCTTTCAATTCGCGGTCCGTTCTTTTGGAAAGAACTCTAACTTGAGTAGTAACAGTAGTCAATTGGCTACGAAGGGCAGTCAATTGTGCCAAAAGTCCAGCAAATTGTTCTTGGAGATTTGGGGTTGTATCTTCTGCTGGTGCTTCTGGAGCCTTAGCTTGAACAACTGGGACTTTTGGGGCTGGTGCGGCTTTTTTAGCTGCGGAGGTTTTTTTTGACGTCTTTGTCTTCGGCATCTTATGATTTCATATATTGAGTTCTTTTTAAATAGGTTTCTTATAAAATATATTTATTCCTAAAATATAAACCATAACGCACCATAAATATATTTATATTATCTGATTTATTAATTATTTGGTAAAAATGAAGTATATAACCACGGTAAAGAATTAGCAGCATGTTGACTAACAATAGTTAATACTCCTAAAATATAATTTGCACCCAAAGTTCTATTGTCTTTATCTTCCGATTTTAATAAATTATTCATAATTTCCAAACCATATGTTTTTAATGTTAGTTCAGATTTATGCATTAATGTATTTATTTGCACATTATTATATGGCTTCCCATTAGGCGGACATATTGCTCTTTTCGTTTCATTTGTTATCTGTGCTCTATAATCCCACACATCCGCCAATTCTCTTATAAATCTTATTAGTCTTATTTTTGATAAATTTAAAAACCATTTTGTATCTGTTATAAAACCAAGTTGATCAATCTTCTGGAATATTTCTATCGTTTTTAATTCCAGTTTTTTCTCACTAGATAACGCATTCGTATCGCTCTCATATTTATATTTTATTTTCCTTTTCAAAACTTTCTTCGTTATCCAAATAACCTGATTTAATTTATATATAACATTATTATTCAATTCTCTCCTTGTATATGGGTTCAAAATTTTACCTTCGTCCGTGTTTGTTTTCATTATTAAATTAAATATTGAATATATATCAAAACTATAAATAAATCCATCATTGTCTTTGAAAGTAAATGTTTGATCAAACGGAATTTCTTTTATTTTTTGAAATGTTAAAAAATCCGTATCATTAACGCTTTTTAAACGCATTTTTAACCCTTTTAATTTTATTATCCTTTTCAACAAATGTCCTCTAAATATTTTTTGTATTTTTATAGCAAAATATGAAAACTTCAAATAATTATATATCCTATATATTTTTTCATCTTTGTTCCCGGATACTTTCAATTTGTAATGCTTACATATAGCTTTTAATTGTTTTACATTATAATTATTATCTAATAATGTTTGATAATTTTTCATTTCAATTATTTTAAAATCAACTCCCTTTACCTTTTTACCTTTCTTTTTTTTTGGAACCGGCTCATATATCACTTTATTTATAAAGCTTCTTGGAGAATGGTCTTTCCATTTTATAACAACGTTCATTTTATAAATATAAATATTTATTTTTATATCTTTTTTTATAAATCTTACCATATTAGAAAGTGTTTTATTTATAATTAAATTGTTTTCTATATTTTCGCTTTAAGACAAGTATATATAAATAATTAAATGAAATTTTTCCCACTATTCTTGTTATATTGTTCGTTTTTTCTTTGTACATCAACAAATATAAATGATTGTAATAAATTATGGGGTATGAATAATGAAATCAATGGAGTAACTGTTTCTAATATAGGAATATATATGTGTGTCGATGACCCATTAAATATTTATTCAACCATAAATAAACCTTCCAACCAATTGGTTTTATCAGATAAACAATTAAATATACAAAATTTTAACGAGTCTGTACAAAGAAAAATCAATAATACTATTAATATTACAAATGTTACATATAATAATATAGATATACCTTCTACAACTACTACACCTTCACCAACAACTACTACACCTTCTCCAACAACTACTACACCTTCTCCAACTACTACTACACCTTCACCAACTACTACTACACCTTCTACAACTACTACACATTCTCAAAACACTATAACACCTTCTCCAACAACTACTACGCCTTCTCCAACAACTACTACACATTCTCAAAACACTATAACACCTTCT
>Ga0233439_10000313_pt1 | contig 75796 bp, 64 predicted proteins | sample SI_123_September_6_FD_182713 | JGI IMG/M metagenome (GOLD analysis project Ga0233439, IMG submission 182713) | Seawater microbial communities from Saanich Inlet, British Columbia, Canada - SI_123_September2016_100_MG | ecosystem: Environmental > Aquatic > Marine > Inlet | place: Canada: British... | reverse complement strand
CGTCAAAGGGCATAAAGTCCACCGCCTGGCCCGCCCTAATTTCTGTCACATCCTCGCCTATTTCAACAAGGCCATGGGTCTGCACCAGGGAATTGATGATGCCGGAGCCTTGGGGCCGGAACAAAACCGCGCGTGGTGCGGTGCCATCGGGCTGGCGGTCCAGGCGGGCGCGCAACCACTCCCGGCGTCCGGCCTTTTTCTCAAAGTCGAAATCTGCGGCGACCCGATATAATACGGGATCCAGATCAACGGCGCCCGCCATACCCAGGATCAGGGGCCGGGCAAAGCGCAGAAAGCAGACCATGGCGGCGACAGGATTGCCCGGCAGTCCGACAAAGGCAGCGTCACCGATCTGACCCAGGGCCAGGGGGCGTCCCGGCTTGATCGCCACACGCCAGAAATTCAGATGCCCCAACGCTTCCACCGCGCCGCGAACATGATCCTCATCGCCCACAGATACCCCGCCCGAAGTCAGCAGCAGATCATGGTTCTTTGCCGCTGCATCCAGGCCCGCCTGCACCCTATCGGCCCGATCCGGTAAAATACCTAAATCGGAAACCTCCGCGCCCAGGCCGGTAATCAGGGCCAGCAAGATTTGCCGGTTGGCGTCATAGACCGCACCCATGGGCAGTGTTGTGCCGGGCTCGGCCAATTCATCACCGGTGGAAAACACCCCGACCCGCAGGCGGCGGTACAATGCCAGTTTCCCATGCCCGACGGAGGCGGCCAGTCCAAGATCCTGGGCCCGGAGCCTTTGGCCCTTTGCCAGCACTGTCGCGCCTTGTTTTGTATCTTCACCCTGATGGCGGCGATTGGCACCCAGCTTTAATCCCGGTGGTACCGTGAGTTTGCCGTCCACGATATCGACATCCTCCTGCATCACCACCGTATCCGCATCCGCCGGCATTACGGCACCGGTGAATATACGCACGGCTTTGCCCGGTTCCAGGGGCTGTTCGAATGGATGGCCCGCGGCGGAGCGGCCCTGGATCGCAAAATCCGTGGGCTTGTCGGGGGAGAGGTCCTGGTGACGCAGGGCATAGCCATCAACGGCGGAATTGGCGTGCGGTGGGACATCCAGGCCGGAAATCACGTCCTTGGCCAATATGCGGCCCAAACCCTGGGACAGGGGCAGGCTTTCCAGCCGATCTTGCGTCACGATGACCGTGCGTTCCCGCAGAACTGCCAGGGCCTCGGCTGTGGACATTAAATCCTCAACCTGGTTGAAACAGTCATCGGCAAGCTTGTTCATTATGCCGGCCCTTCGGAGCGACAGAATTCAATCACAAAATCCGCCACGGCGTGGACGTCATCCAAATCCAACAATGGCACGGGCAGTTCCGGGCCGTCGGGGCAATAATTGGCGGCGAGCCCTATAAAACTCCGATCATTGCGACATAACAAGGGTTTATCCAGGCCCTGGCGATGTACTTCAAGCTTCTTATGGCCTTCGGCCTTGAAACCCTCCACCAAAATCAGGTCCACCGGGCTCATATGGGCCAGCAGGGCCGCCAGCCCGGGTTCCGGTTCGTCTCTGTTTTCATGCATCAGGGCCCACCGGGCACCGGACCCTATCAGAACCTCGGTCGCGCCGGCCTCGCGATGACGATGGGAATCCTTGCCCGGCTTGTCCACATCAAAAGTGTGATGGGCATGTTTGACAGTGGATACTTTCAGGCCCCGCCCCGTCAGATTTGGAATTAACTTGGTCAGCAGCGTGGTTTTGCCCGCACCGCTCCACCCCGTGACGCCCAGTACATTCATTTGGACACTCATTTGCGCATTCTTGGCGACATTCACTGCCCATCCACCTCTTCGCCGCCCGCCTTTACACCGCTGGCGGCCGTCTCGGGTGTCATGTTGGTGACATGGTGCAGCCCAGCCTTGAGGTAGTCATAGCCGGTATAGATGGTGAAAAGTGCCGCAATCCACATGCCTGCCTGGCCTATGGCCATGGCGGGGATGGGATCCCAACCGGCGTCCCCGACGATCAGGAAACCTATTGCCAGCATCTGTACAGCGGTTTTCCATTTCGCCACCCGGCTGACTGGGACGCTGACACGCAGCTCGGCCAGGAATTCCCGCAGGCCGGAGACCAGAATCTCCCGGCACAGGATGACGACAGTGGGTAAAATGGTCCAATCTCCAATGCGCCCCACGTACACCAGCATCAAAAGAGTGGCAGCCACCAACAGTTTATCCGCGACCGGGTCAAGAAACCGGCCCAGGCCGCTTTCCTCCCCCCGGCTGCGGGCCAGGTAGCCGTCCAGGATATCTGTAATCCCGGCAGCGGTGAAAATTGTAAAGGCCAGCCAATTGGACAAGGGCGATGACAAATAGAAAGCGCCGATCAGGGCGGGAATTGCCAGGATCCGAGACAAAGTCAGTAGATTTGGTAAAGTTGTAAGCATGTTTCTGAATCGCAATCCCTGTAGACAAGGCAGAGTATAAGGATTTAGCGCCAAGGTTAAAGCGTGCCTTCAGCCTTCCGGATGAAAGAAGTCATAAATTTTTTGTGCGACGGTTTTGGAAATACCACTGACGGTTTCCAGGTCCGTCAGACCGGCCGTCTCCACGGCCCGGGCAGAGCCGAAATGGTTCAACAGCGCGCGTTTTCGGCCAGGGCCGATGCCGGCAATACTGTCCAGGGCGGATTTGTCCATGCGCTTGGCCCGGCGCGCCCGGTGGGTGCCAATGGCAAAGCGATGCGCCTCATCCCGCAGGCGTTGGAGGAAATACAGCACGGCACTGCGCGGCGGCAATGAAATCACCGGTTTGTCGGGCAGATGCAGCTGCTCCAACCCCGCATTGCGATCCGGCCCTTTAGAGATGGCGGCAAGGGCGACGCCGGTGACGCCAAGATCTGCAAACACCTCTCGTACCGCCGTCAATTGCCCGATGCCGCCGTCAATCAGGACCAGATCGGGCCATTCACCGGCGACCCTGGCATTTTCGCTGCTGCTTGTAGCCGCTTCGCCTTCTTCGCTCCCTTCAGCCGCCTCTGCAGCAGCCTGGGCCTTTAATAACCGGGCAAAGCGGCGGTGCAGGACTTCCCGCATCATGCCATAATCATCACCGGGGGTTATGCTCTCATCCTTGATATTGAATTTACGATAGGCGTTCTTCTGCATCCCTTCGGGACCGGCGACAATCATGGCACCAATGGCGTCTGTCCCCATGATATGGCTGTTGTCATAGACTTCGATCCGATTTGGTGGGCTGTCCAGGGCGAACAAATCGGCGATATCCTCCAACAGACGCCGTTGCGAGGCGTTTTCAGCCAGCCGTCGGGCCAGGGCTTCGCGTGCATTGGTCTGGGCATGGTTGACCAGTTCCCGCCGCTGGCCCTGTTTGGGGCAATGCAGGCGCACTTTGCGATCCGCCTTGACGCTTAACGCTTCGGCGATCAACGCATGGTTCTCCGGCCATGTGTTGAGAAGGATTTCTTTTGGCGGCGGCTTGTCGTCGTAGAACTGACCCAGAAATGCGCTCAAAACTTCTTCCGGCGTTGTTTCCCGGCCATGGCTTGGGAAATAGGCCCGGTTGCCCCAATTCTGCCCTGCCCGGAAGAAGAACACCTGAATACAGCTTTGCCCCCCTTCCATATGTATGGCGACAATATCGGCTTCCCCAACGCTGGCCACATTGATGCCTTGATGGGCCTGGACGTGGGCCAGGGCGCGAAGCCGGTCCCGATATACGGCAGCCGTCTCGAAAGCCAAATCGGCGCTGGCGGCCTCCATACGCTGGGACAGGCCGTGTTGTACCTCGCGGCTGCGCCCGGACAGGAAATCCCGCGCCTCTTTGACCAGTTCGCTATAGGCGTCGGCGTCGATGCGGCCCACACAAGGGCCGGCGCAACGGCGAATTTGATACTGCAGACAAGGCCGGGTACGGGCAGCAAATATACTGTCGGAGCAGGAGCGGAGGGGAAAAGCCTTTTGCAGGGTATTCAGCGTACGATTGACAGAGGAGGCCGAGGCGAAGGGCCCGAAATATTCCCCCTTGCGGTTTCGTGCGCCACGGTGTTTGGCCAGTTGCGGCCATTCGTGGTCCCCGGTGATGATGATAAAGGGGAAAGATTTATCGTCCCGCAACAAAATATTGTAGCGGGGCCGAAGGCGCTTGATCAGATTGGATTCAAGCAGCAGCGCCTCAACTTCCGTGTGCGTTGTGACCACTTCCATGGCGCGGGTTTCGGCAATCATACGCAGGGTGCGTGTGTTTAAACCAGCCGGTTGGGCATAGTTGCGTACCCGGTTTTTCAGGTTCTTGGCCTTACCCACGTAAAGGACTTCGCCATCCCGGGCCAGCATACGATAAACCCCCGGCGCGCCGGGCATTGTCTCCAACGCCTTGCGGATGGCATCCCGGCCATGCCCGATGTCCAGACCGCCGTTGTCGACGTTGTCGACGCCGTCGACCGGACGGTCATCGGGGGGGAGTTCCGGTGGTTGTACAGTGGGTTTGTCGGCCTTTGCCATGGTGCTATTTTCCGTGCCTTTTTCCATTCGTCAATGGCGGATTGGCATAACAATACAGGTTTACAGCCAATCTCCACCTCCTATCCACCTTTTCTGTGGATAAGCATGTGGGGAAGCCGCTCCAGGCGGTATCAATATGGCGGAATCCCGCCTATTCGCCCGCTTTGCCTAAAAAATAGGCAAATTCGTAACGCATTGAAATTAAACACAAAAAATAAAGACCCGTGGATTAGCCCCGGTGTATATCTTTAAAGTAAGGCAAACCCTACCAAAACCTCAACGATGTCAATGGCCTGTGCACAAAGAACCATGTTTGGCGCGGATTTTAACCATTGGCAGGCAAGTCAAGGGATGTATCGCCGCCATATTTGCACAATATCCGATGGAGCGCCGGACCAATTGTCATGCAATTGATGCAAGTAAAAAAGCCGGTGGACGTAGAATATCCGCGCTCTGCTTCGCGGCTGTTGGGGGGCTCTCTTTCAGCGCGTGGGATTTAGGCATTCCGGATATGCCATGATAAAGCGAAAATATATAAACTAAGTAGGCGGCAGTTAAAAAGGCACCATAGCGGCGCGAGATCGGACGGCCGCGTAAGACAAATGGGGTTATCAGAATTGCCGCCGATACCATAATCCATAAATCATAGCTGGTAATTTGGGCTGATATGGGAATTTCCGCGACCATTGAGGTGATCCCCATGATGCCGAGAATATTAAACAGGTTGGAGCCAATGACATTGCCGATGGCGACGTCACCATGACGGCGAATGGCGGCAACCAGGGAAGTCGCCAGCTCCGGCAACGAGGTTCCCAGGGCAACCAGCGAAAGACCGATGGTCGCTTCCGATACGCCGGCGGCCAGGGCCATGTCCATGGCGCCATGGATCAACAAATCGCCACCGGTCACCAAGCCGGCGATGCCCACTATGATAAAGCCGAAGGACAGCCAAATAGAATGGGGACGGGTCGCGATACCCTCAATTTCATCGACAATAGCTTCTGCCGTGGCTTCGTTTTCCTCCCGCCCGGAAAAGTATGACCAGGTCAGATAGCCGCACAGCAAAGACGTCATGATGGCACCTTGCCAGTTCAGTATCTGCCCGCTTAGACACAGGGCGGCAAACCCAATGGTCACCGCGAACATAATGGCCCCGTCCCGGCGGATCGCCTCAACATTGCAGGCAATGGGAAAAATTATGGCAGGCAGGCCAAGGACAAGCAGAATATTCGCGATGTTGGAGCCGACCACATTGCCAATGGCAATTTGCGGCGATCCGTTTAAGACCGCATCCAGGCTGACTACCAATTCCGGTGAGGAGGTGCCAAAGGCCACCACAGTCAGGCCAATGACCAGGGGCGGAACTTCCAGCCGTTGCGCCAATGTCACGGCACCCCGGACAAGAACATCGCCACCGATTAGTAGCAGCACAAGGCCGCCGGCAACCATTAGATAGGTCATGCTGCGACTACACCGCCGGTTGCCAAGTTCATAGTGATCATAGTGATCATGGTATTCATGGGGTCCGATTGGAGCAAATATCGCAAGCCGGTCACGCGAAACATTGGACGCCTCGGAAATTAGGGAATGCGCCCACCGGGTCGCGTGCAAGCTCTATATAGAGGTCTAAGGCACAGCTTTGAAGAGGTTATTCGCCACAAATGCTGTTCGTTCTGCCGTATTGTCAAAATATGCGCAGGGGGATATGCATGCAGACAGCATTGCCGTCACAGTGTCGCCACATTACTGCCCCATTGCTGCCCGGGGCGGTGTCCACAAATTTTCACGTATTTGGGTTCTTCATGAGCATCACAATTATCAACGGTTTGGCGGAGCTGGCCGACCAATATGATCTTTTCATCTTTGATCTATGGGGCGTGGTCCATGATGGGGTCGCAGCCTACCCCAATGCCGCTGATTGTCTGCAACGCCTGCGTCAAGGGGGCGGACGGGTTGTCTTGCTTTCCAATGCGCCGCGGCCCAGTGCATCAGTGGCGCAGCATCTGGCGGAACTTGGTGTTTCCAAAGACTTGTACGATTGGCTGTTGACCTCTGGTGAGGCGACGGCAAATGCAATCGCTGCCACGGCCTCGGGCTCGGGCGGTACGGCGCGCCCGGCTTATTATCATCTGGGCCCCGAACGCAACCGTCCCACCCTGGAAGCCTGCGGTGGCCGTGAAGTGGCAATTGATGCTGCCGAGATGATCATTTGTACCGGATTTTTCGATGATGAAACCGAAACAGCGGAAGACTATCGGGACTTTTTGACAGCGGCTGCGGCGCGTGGCCTACCCCTGATTTGCGCCAATCCGGATGTTGTGGTTATGCGCGGCGAACAGATGATCCCATGTGCTGGTGCCCTGGCCGCGCTTTATGAACAGTTAGGCGGCACTGTACAGCGCTACGGTAAGCCATTTCCTGCCATATTCGATCTGTTATTTGCCGAGACGCCGCATATCCCACGGCATCGCGCCGTGATGGTCGGTGACGGCCTGCCAACGGATATTCGGGGTGCCCGTCGGGCCGGTATTAATGCCATATGGATTGCCGGCGGAATTCATGCGACCGATTTGGCGCTTGGCCCGAATGGGGAGTTGGAGGCAGAGAAAGTGCACAGTGTCGCCGAACAAGCGGACGAACAACCCCTGGCAATTATGCCGTGGCTACAATGGTCTTCGGAGATCAGGCAACGATAACAATGTTAGTCGAACATTGCGTCGATATCGTCCTGTGACGCTTCTTTGCCCATATCAGCCGTCAACGGCACGATATCATCCAGCTCTGGCTGATCATCATCCGCAGCAACATCTGGGGCAACATCTGGCGCGTCAGCTTCAATAGCTGCCGCTTTGGGTTCGGGTTTGCCGGCTGCTTCAACTTCAATCTTTGGCTTTGGCTCTGGTTCCGCCGTTACGGCATCATCGACGCTGTCAAACATCGCATCAATATCGTCCTGATCGACGTCCGCCCCAGGCTCGGCTTTATCTTCGCTACCGTTTAAGTCGGTATCGTTTAACTCGACACCATTTTTCGTGCCGGTATCTGTGTCCGGTGCAGGCATTTCCTCTGAAACGCTCTCGACCGCAATACTTTCAACAGGCGCTTCCGCAGTTACGTCGCCTGACAGAAGTTCGTCGATCTCCGACTGTTCTATACCTTGACCATCAAGGGCGGGACCGTTCAAAAGATCCTGATCCGGCCTGTCATCGTCGGTATGCATACCAAACTGTTGGGCATCGCCCTCCGCATCGACGATGTCCGGACCCCAAGCGTCCTGCAGGCCGTGTAGCCGTTCTTCAATATAAGTCAGCGTGGCAACAACCTTGTTAATGCGCTGGCCGGTAATATCCTGGAAAGAACAGGCTTCGAATATCCGCATACAGGCATCATTGACGACGTCACCGTATTCATCCGTAGCCTGGTCGGCGGCCATGATTTCCTCCGCCGCGTCCATGATCGTGCCTGTTGCCTCTTCCGTCGACGCGACAATGGCGTCCAGCTCCAAACCGGCACGAGGCAGCTTTTCCTGCTTAAGGTCGTTCGGTCGCAGCTCTGCGATTTCGCCACGTGCGCGATCAATATAGCTTGAAAGACCCCGAAACTCGGAATACAGCGTGGTATCAATGGAATTGAAATATCGCTGCATAGTCCCCAGCAAGACTTCTGTAACGCCCGCGATATCGCCGAGCGTTACCGCGGTCGCGCGGTTGGTGCGCAGGTGATCGACCAATTGCTCGATCCCAACACTAACCTCTTCCGTATCCATCAACACAACTCCAAGAAACAGTTAGACGCCCAGACAATGAAGGCCATGACAAAACGCAATCGGATCAGAAATCACCGATGACAGATGTCATTTTGGTCTTCAGTGTCGCCGCGTTAAATGGCTTCACGATGTAGTTGTTGACCCCGGCTTTTTTCGCCGCAATGACGTTTTCAGTCTTGGATTCCGCCGTAATCATAATAAACGGCATTTCCTGCATCTTTTCGTCAGAACGAATTTCCTTCAACAACTGGTAACCGGTCATCGGTTCCATATTCCAATCGGAAATCACCAGATTGTATTCCTTGCCACGCAGCTTTTGCAGCGCCGCCGCCCCGTCAGTTGCTTCATCGACGTTATTGAAGCCAAGTTGCTTCAATAGATTGCGGATAATTCGCAGCATCGTCTTGTAATCATCGACGATGAGGATAGTCATATTCATATCGACAGCCATAGGTTCTGCCCCATTCGATCCAATTAAACAGTCAGCCAATTTGTTATGTTGCCTACAGGTCATTTGGACAGATTTCTGTCCCCCTCCCTCTGTGCAACGCGGACATATTGCGCGAGGCCACTGAATATTTGGTTAACATCGCCCAGATCGTATTCACGTTGTTTGAAACGCCAGCAACGTCTTCTTGATACTGTGTTCCATCTCTTGTCCCAGGTCCGATGCGGCGCTATATTTTGCCGTCAGTCCCCCTTCCTGCATTGCGGTAGATCATGAACAATCCCAAGCCAAAGCCCGGCACAGACGCCAAATCAGCCATTCAGGCGACAAATATTTTCAAAGAATTACACGGCCATTTTATCGAAGATCTGGAAGTCGGCATGACCGATTTTTATTCCCGTACCATCACCGAAGCGGATATCGTCATGTTCGCCGGCATCACCGGTGATATGAACCCTGTGCACATGAACCGCGAATTTGCCGAACAAACTCAATTCGGTGGTCCCATAGCCCACGGCATGTTGACGGCCAGTCTGATTTCCACCGTGGTGGGGACCAAGCTGCCGGGGCCAGGCGCAATCTATATGTCCCAGAACATCCGCTTCACCGCACCGGTCAGGGCGGGTGACACAATTACGGCGGTGGCCACGGTCACGGATGTGAATGTGGAAAAGCGTCGTTGCGCGCTGGAGACCATTTGCGTTCGCGGCGATGAGGTTGTGGTCAAGGGCGATGCCTTGTTGTTGGTGCCGACGCGCAAGACTTTCGAAAATTCAGGGGATTAGCCAGTTGCTTCAGATCGTTTGAGGTCCAATACTCCTGATCATGCGTATTATTCGTCACATCCAGGATATTCCTGCGGAACTGCGCGGCGGCGCGGTCGCCGTGGGCAATTTCGACGGTATGCACCGGGGCCACCAGGCCTTGATCCGTCAATGCCGGGCCAGGGCTGATCGTGTCGATGGCCCGGCTGTTGCCTTGACCTTCGAGCCACACCCCCGGACATTGTTTCAGGCCGATGCCCCGCCCTTTCGTCTGACGCCGTTTCGTTCCAAGGCGCGCCTGTTGTCGGACCTGGGCGTCAATTGTCTGACCAGCCTGCGCTTCAACAAAGCGATCAGTCTACAGCCGGCCGAGGATTTTATCCGGACTGTGCTGGTTGAGGGGCTGGGTGCGCGGCATGTGATTGTCGGCTATGACTTTGTCTTCGGTCACCGCCGGGCCGGCAATGCCGCCATGTTGCAGGCGTTCGGCGACCAGCATGATTTTGCTGTGTCCGTGCTTGAACCTGTCACCCATGACGATGACGTCTGTTCATCAACCATTATTCGGGTGGATCTGGAAACCGGCCGTTGCCGCCGGGCCGCGGAATTACTGGGCCATTGGTGGGAGGTTGAGGGACGGGTCCGCGGCGGCGAGCGGCGCGGCCGCTTATTGGGCTTCCCAACGGCGAACCTGCATCTTCGTGACACCGCGTTGCGGCCGGCGCTGGGGGTTTATGCCATTCGCTTCGGTCTGAAAGAAAATGGTGCAACCAAATGGTATCCCGGCGTCGCCAACCTGGGCAACCGGCCGACGTTTGACGGCAAGGGCATTACCTTGGAATCTCATTTATTTGACTTCGATGCTGATATTTATGGTCGCCACGGACGGGTCGCCTTCATCGAACATTTGCGCCCGGAAATAAAATTCGATGGCCTTGACGCTATCAAGGCGCAGATCGCCCTTGATGGCGAAAAGGCCCGCAATATATTGGCCGATCCCGCAAACGCGCAGGATTTGTTTGAAATTGGACGGCCCTGAAGAATGCTATAGTGATTTTTTCTATCTAACACTAAATGGGGAACACCATGACAATTGCCGCTGTAACACTTGATGATAAGTACGAACAGGAACAAGGTCGGGTGTTTATGACCGGAATGCAGGCCCTGGTGCGCCTGCCGATGTTGCAGCGTCAACGCGATGTGGCGGCGGGTTTAAATACGGCGGGCTTTATCTCCGGCTATCGTGGTTCTCCCATTGGTGGTTATGATGCGGCACTTTGGTCAGCCTCACGCTTTCTCGAACGCAGCCATATCAAGTTCCAACCAGGTCTGAACGAGGATCTGGCCCTGACCGCCGTTTGGGGCACGCAACAGGTCAACCTGTGGGCCGGCGGTAAATATGATGGCGTCTTTGGCATCTGGTACGGCAAAGGCCCCGGCGTAGACCGCAGTGGCGACGCCATCAAGCATTTGAACTATGACGGTACTGCGAAATATGGCGGCGTCTTAATGATTGCCGGCGATGACCACGGTGCCAAATCATCAACCCTGCCACATCAGAGCGAGCCTGCGTTCATGGCCGCCGCCGTGCCGATATTTCATCCTGCAGGCGTTCAGGAATATCTTGATCTGGGCTTGCACGGGTTTGCCATGTCCCGCTTTTCGGGCTGTGCCGTCGGCTTCAAGGCGGTCGGCGAGACCGTGGAAAGTTCCGCCTCCGTCACCGTCGATCCAAATGCTGTGGAGATAGCCAAGACGATCGATTTCGATATGCCCGGCGACGGCCTGAACCTGCGTTATCCTGACGATATTATGGAGAAGGAAAGCCGCCTTCTGCAATACAAGCTGCCCGCCGCCCAGGCCTACGCCCGTGCCAATCGCCTGGACAAAGTGATCTTTGACAGCCCGCGTCCGCGTTTGGGCATTGTCACCACGGGCAAATCCTATCTGGATGTGCGTCAGGCTTTCGACGAACTGGGTCTGACGGCGGAAATGATCGCGGATATGGGTATCCGCCTCTACAAAGTCGCCATGACCTGGCCGTTGGAACCGCAAGGCGCTTTGGAATTCGCCAAGGACCTGGAAGAGATCCTGGTGATTGAGGAAAAACGTCCGATCCTGGAAGATCAATTGCGCACGTTGCTGTATGGCCAGCCCGGCGCACCGCGCCGCATCGTCGGTAAAAAGGACGAGGCGAATAATCCCCTGTTGCCCCAGACTGGCGAGCTGACCCCCGGCCAGGTGGCCCAAACCATCGTTGGACGGCTGAAAAAATACAGTGACATGCCTGATTTTGATCAGCGCCTGGCCCGCATCGAACAGATTGAGACCGGTGCCAAGGGTTCGCCGCCAACAATTCTACGTACGCCGTATTTCTGCTCCGGCTGCCCGCACAATACCTCGACCAAGGTGCCGAGTGGCAGCCGCGCTCTGGCCGGTATCGGCTGTCACGGCATGTCTTTGTGGATGCCCGATCGCAATACCCAGACCATTACGCACATGGGTGCTGAAGGGGTGAACTGGATCGGCCAGGCACCTTTCACCAAAACGGATCATGTCTTCCAAAACCTTGGTGACGGCACCTATTATCATTCCGGGCTGTTGGCCTTACGCGCGGCAGTCGATGCGGGCGTCAATATTACCTACAAAATTCTGTTCAACGATGCGGTGGCGATGACGGGCGGGCAGCCGGTCGTCAATGCTGAAGACAGTAAACTGACCCCGGACGAGATCAGCCGGCAGGTCCATGCCGAAGGGGTGACCAAGATCGCTCTGGTGACGGACGAGCCGGATAAATATCCCATCGGCACCAACTGGGCCCCGGGCGTTACCATTCATCATCGCGATGACCTGGATATGGTACAGCGGGACCTGCGGACGACGGCGGGTTGTACGGTTATGATTTACGACCAAACCTGTGCCGCGGAGAAACGCCGGCGGCGCAAGCGGGGGCTGTTCCCCGATCCCGCCAAGCGGGCCTTTATCAATGACCTGGTGTGCGAAGCCTGCGGCGATTGCTCGGTTGCTTCGAACTGTGTTTCCGTGTTGCCGAAGGAGACGGAATGGGGCCGCAAGCGGCAGATCGACCAATCCAACTGCAACAAGGATTATTCCTGCGTCAACGGCTTTTGCCCCAGCTTTGTCACGGTCCATGGCGGCGATGTGCGCAAGGCGAAAAAGCAGCAAGCCGCAGGTGCTGGCGGCAACCAGTGGGATGAATTGTTTGCCAAGTTACCGACGCCGGAGCTGCCGTCGTCCGCCGAACCTTATGGCATTCTGATCACAGGCATCGGCGGCACCGGTGTGGTCACCGTTTCCGCCCTGTTGGGCATGGCGGCACACCTTGAAGGTAAAGGTGTCTCGGCCCTGGATATGGCTGGACTGGCGCAAAAGAACGGCGCTGTTACTTCCCACATTCGCATCGCCGATAACCCGGATGATTTATATGCAGTGCGCATTGCCACCGGTGGGTCGAAGCTGATCCTGGGTTGCGACATTGTCGTCGCTGCAGGTGAAAACGTGCTTTCCACCATCAACGAAGGGGTCACGGCGGCTGTGGTCAACAGCCATGTGGTGCCCACGGCTCAGTTCCTTGAGGATCAGAATATGTCCATGGCCGGCGACGGTCTGATGGAACAATTGCAGGGCGCGATGGGCAAGGATTTCAGCCATTTCCTCAACGCAACCAAGTTGGCGACGGCGTTGATGGGGGACTCCATCGCGGCCAACCTGTTCCTGTTGGGCGCGGCTTATCAAAAAGGCTATCTACCCCTGTCTTTGGAAGCCATCGAAGGTGCCATTGAAATCAATGGCGTCGCGGTTGAGGCCAACAAGCAGACCTTTTCCTGGGGCCGTCTGGCAGCCTACGATCTGGCGGCGGTTGAAACCATTGCCGCACCCCTGGTCACGGGGCAGGCGACGACGGCAGAGGGCTTAAGCCTGGAACAGCAAATTGACAAGCGTGTGGCCTATCTGACGGATTATCAGGATGCCGCCTATGCCGCCCGTTACCGTGCCATGGTTGATCGCGCCCTTGCGGCGGAAAAAGACAAAGCCGCCGGCATGGACGGATTGGGGGAGGCCGTGGCCCTGAATTTCTTCCGTCTGATGGCCTACAAGGACGAATACGAAGTGGCGCGTTTGTATACCGATGGCCGCTTTATGGAGCAGATTAACCAGCAGTTTGAGGGTGATTTCAGCCTGCGTCTGCACATGGCCCCGCCCTTGATTGCCCAGCGTGATCAGACCAGCGGCCATCTTAAGAAGCGGGAGTTCGGCCCCTGGATGTTAAAGGCCATGCCGCTGCTGGCCCGTATGCGTGGCCTGCGTGGCGGTGCCTTCGATATCTTTGGTCGCACCGCGGAACGCCGGATGGAGCGGCAATTGATCACCGATTATGAAACGACCATGGCAGAAGTTCTGGCCGGCCTGAACCATGACAATTACGCCATGGCGGCCAACATTGCCGAGGTTCCCGACCGCATTCGCGGCTTTGGCCACGTCAAGGAAAAGGCCCTGGCGAAGGCGAAAAGGCCGAGGCGGAGATGTTGGAATTGTACCGCACGCCCAGTGATCAGAGCTCGGCTGCGGAGTAGCCTTTTTTTACGGCCGTAATTGTTACGGCCTAATTGTAAGGGGGTGAGCAGATGCCTTATTCCCGGGCCATGGCGTTTCGTCGCTTGGCGGGTGAGCATATGGGCCCGCCGCCGCCAACCCTGTTGCCTGGTAGTACCGTCGGCGCGGCGGTGGAAATGCTGGTCGAGACCACCAGCGCCATAGTCGTCATCGTTGATGAAAACAGAATTCCCCGTGGTGTTCTGACGGAACAGGACGTGGTGCGCAGGATCGCCTTCCGCCTGGAGGACAGCGCCGCGCTTGATGGCGTTGCGAGCCGACCGGTCAGGGTAATTCGGTCGGGGGATTTGATGTTTCATGCCATCGCCCGCATGCGCCGGGCCCATTTGCGGCACATGCCCGTGGTTGATGATCGCGACCAATTGGTGGGTATGTTGACCCTGGACGGTGCCTTGGCCGCCATCAACAGCCAATTGGTTGATCAGATCGAAAACCTGACCCAGGCGGATGATCCCGCCGGCATGACCCTGGTTCGGGCGGCGCAAATTCAGGTGGCGGAGCAATTGTTTTCCGACGATGTACCAACGCCTGAAATTCAAAGTCTGGTCAGCCATATCAACAACGATATCTATCGCCGCATGATGCGCCATTGTGTCGCCACGATGGAGAATGAAGGCCGCGGCTCGCCACCCCGGGAATTCTGTCTGATCGTGATGGGATCGGGCGGACGAGGGGAGAGCTATTTAAACCCGGATCAGGACAATGGTCTGATCATCGCCGATTATCCTGACGACCAGCATGATGCCATAGACGGTTATTTCTCAGAATTGTCGGAACGTCTGACCCAGGCCATGCATGCGGCCGGCATGCCCCTTTGCAATGGCTATGTCATGGCGGTGAACCCGTTGTGGCGCAAGACGGCGCGGCAATGGCGGGCGCAAATGGACTACTGGCTGGCCCAACGCAACGGTTCGGCCTTGCGGTTGGCGGATATATTTTTCGATTTTCGTGGGGTTGCCGGGGAACGTCGGCTCGCCGCCCAATTGCGCGATTATATTACGGACCGCCTGCACAACGATCGTGGGTTTTTGCGGGAAATGTATCTCCAAGACGAAGGTTTCGGCGTTGCCTTGGGCCTCTTCAACCGCTTCATCGTCGAGAAGAATGATAAAGCCCATCGGGGCGAACTGAACCTGAAGATTACCGGTACCCTGCCATTGGTCGATGCGATCCGCGCCCTTGCCCTGCTGCACGGTGTGTCTGAAACGGGCACACTGGTACGCATCGCCAATTTGCACGCCCTCAAGGTCCTGGACAATGACGAGGCTGATTATCTTAGCGGTGCCTATCATCACATCACCAATCTGCTGTTGCGCCAACAAATGGCGGACCAGCGCCAAGGCAAAGAAATCAGCTACTATGTTCATCCCGACAGCCTGACGGATCGGGAGGATGATATGCTGGTGGATGCCTTGAAGGCCATTCGTGACCTGCGGGAGAGAATTCGCAGCGATCTGGGCGGTGGTCTGTTTTAGCGCCTGCGTGCCATCAGATGGATCAGATCAGCCGCCCCAAACTTCACCATAAACCCGCATCCAGTTCAGGCCGAGGATCTTTCTGACATCATCCTCGGCAAAACCGCGTTCGAGCAGACGTGCCGTCAGATTGCGGAGGGTTTGCGGTGTTTCGATGCCTTTGGGATACATATAGGGCGGGGCAGGGTATTCGGCCTCACGCCAATGGCCGTCCGCGATCATTCGGTCATAGCGGACACGGGCGTCCGCGTCACTTTCCACGCCGTGTTGACCAAGATAATAGTCAATGCCGATGCCCACGTGATCGATCCCCACCAAATCCGCTTTGTAGGCCATGTCATCGATAAATTGATCCAGGCTGGGTTGGCCTTTCGCGGTTAGGAATGATGGGAAGCCCACGGTGCCAACGACGCCGCCGCTGGTCGCTACGGCCCGGATGAGGTCGTCTTCGATATTGCGCCGGCTGTCATATACGGCGCGGGCGTTGGCGTGGGAGATGATGACGGGGGCCTGCGACACCTCGACCGCTTCCATGCTCGTGCGATGGCCCGTGTGGGCGCAATCGACGATCATTCCCAGGGCGTTCAACCTTTCGATCAGGGCCACACCGAAATAGCTTAAGCCACCGTCCGTACGTTCCGCCGCGCCGTCGCCGACAAGGTTCTTCCGGTTATAACAAAGCTGCACAATGCGCAGCCCGGCGGCGTGATAGGCATCGACCAGATCCAATTCATCCTCTAGCAAGGTTGTGCCCTGACAATGCAGGATCAGGCCTAGTTTACCTTCCCGCTTCGCCTGCTCGATATCACCGGCGGTAAGCACCAGTAACGTATCGTCGCGGCTGCGAATGTAGCGATGCCAGCCGCCAATGGCGGCAAAGCCTGTACGCGCGTTGCCGCTCATCCCTGAAATAGTCGGTGCAATGGCGGTTGCCCCGCCCTGACGCCACCAATCGAGGTAGCTTGGGTCTTGTGCCAGGGGACACGTGGCGTCAATTACGATGGCGTCGCTGTGCAATGCCTCGGCATCCATTTGTTTCTCTCCACTGTGACTTCACCTCGTTCAGGAAGGGGATGATAGGCAAATCCCAAGGGAATGGAAATCGGATCCTAATAGTGTTTCTGCAGGCGGCGAAAATGGCGGGCCTTTTTTGACAGGCTGAGAAGATCGCCAACAGTTTTCGATCTCTCCGCCAGGGATAATAGAGCCAGGAAAACCTCCCCCGTAGCCAGGCTGTCGCCCAACGCGGTATGGCGGTCGGCCTCGGGCAAAACCACGCCGTGACGAATGGCCAGGGCATCCAGGTCATGCTCCCTGGCACCTGGCTCCAGCACCGCAGACAGCAACAGGGTATCGAGAACCGTCTGGTTGAAGACCGGCGCGCCGTCTTTCACAGCCAGTTCCAAAAACTTCATATCGAAGGCGGCGTTATGGGCGACCAGGATGCCGTCACCACAAAAAGCATGGAAATCCTGCAACACCGGGCCGATTGCGCGGCTGTTGCTGACTTGTGCGTCAGTGATGCCGTGAAAAGTCGTTGAAAATGGCGGAATGGCCCGGCCCGGATTGACCAGTTCATTAAAAATCTGGTCCCGTTGAATGACGCCACCAACGATACGCACGCCTGCTATTTGGACGATCCGATCACCTGTCGATGGTTCCAGCCCGGTGGTCTCCGTGTCGAAGGCCACAAATGTTTGATCGCACAGCAATCTGTCATCGGGCGCTTTTTGCAAGCGGCCCAGAACATGGGGGCCTAACAAGGTCGGCACGGCGACGCCCAGCATGACGATGGCGATAGCAGCGATTTCCAGGATTTGAATGGTCTCGCCCAGGAAAAACGCCGCCATGGGCACGGACAATGGCCCGACCAGGCTGGCGAACAATGAGGTGCGGGCTACGGGCAGGCGGCTGAGGGAAAAATTCAGCAGGAAGAAGGGCCCGGCAGTGGCGATGCCGCCCAGATACAGCATCAGGATGACAATATCTGTGTCCAGCGTCTCCATCGGCGCTGCCGGGCCTTGCAAAAAATTCAGGGCCAACAGCCCAATGCCCAGGGACATTGTCATCTGCCAGGCGGTGGTGACCATGGGCCGGCCCTGTGTCTGGGCCACCCTGCGGCCAATCAGCGAGGTGCCCACGGCAGCCAGAACGCCGCAGATTGCCAGAAAATCGCCGAACAAATCGCCCTCGCCCGAGGCTTGATTGGCCTGCACCAGCAGGAGTGCCCCGGCAAAGGCCAGGACCGCGCCGAACATGACGTTGGGATTGATCGCCTCTCGCAAGACAATGCGCCCGGCGATGGGCATGATCAAAGGCATCAGGGCCCAAAACATGGCCACATTGATGGCGGAGGTATGATGCATGGCCCAGACCATCAGAACGGAAACCAGGCCTGGATCCATCATGCCCATCATCAGGGGCCGGGGGGCCTCCCGCAATTTTACCGGTTGCCGGGTGATCAGGACCATTGCCCACATGACGGCGGCAGCCAGCATGAAACGTCCGCCCACCACTTCGCCAATAGACATGTGCATGACGGCGGCCTTGCTGCCCACCAGCGAGGATGACCACAAGACCACGGCCAGTAACATTGCCAAAACCGGCATCAGCTGTTCCAATCAGGAAAACGAACATTGATACACTACCACAGAGGAGCACCACGCCATGGCGGACGTCTACATCATTGGCAGCTATTCCACCCGTTTTCAAAAATGGCCGGATAAAAGCTTCAAGGACCTGACCCGTGAAGCCTATCTGGGCGTGCTTGACGACAGCGGCTTGGACAATGGTGACGAGATTGAGATCGCCTATTTCGGCAATTGCGGCCTGGGCACCTTTGGCCAACCCTGTATACGAGGCCAGGTCTGTTTCACACCCCTGGTGCAGGAGGGGCTATTCCCCGAACGGGTCCCCACGGTGAATGTGGAGGACGCCTGCGCGACGTCTTCCGTTGCCATGAACGGAGCCTGGAAAGACATCCTGTCAGGCCAGTCCCATTTAGCCATCGCCATGGGGGTGGAAAAAACCTATGTGCCCGATGATCCCGCCGCCACCATGGAACTGTTCGCAGGCGGCATCGATCAACTGGATCCCGAAGTTTGGCAGACCCATTACAGGGAACAGGGCGAGGCTATGGGCAAACCGTTCGAGACCGGGCCGGGCCGTACCATCTTCATGGACACCTATGCCATGCAGGCCAGCCACCATATGAAGAAATGGGGCACCACCCAGAAACAGATCGCCGTCGGCGCAGCCAAGAACCACAACAACGGCTCCCTCAATCCCCTGGCGCAGTACCAGTTCGAGATGTCCGTCGACGAAGTGTTGGCGGATCGGGAAGTCAGCCACCCTTTAACCCGCGCCATGTGCGCGCCGATAGGTGATGGTGCCGCAGCCGCCATTTTGTGTTCCGCTGATTATCTGCGCAATCTGCCCAGCGAAATTCAAAGCCGGGCCGTGAAGGTTAAAGCCTCCGCTCTGTCGGGAGGGAAATATCGCAGTCTTGACGAGCCGGGTTTGACCAAGATCGCCGCCGACAAGGCCTATGCCTTTGCCGGTGTGCGGCCTGGAGACATCGATGTGGCGGAGGTGCACGATGCCACCTCGTTCTGTGAAATCTATCAGATGGAAATGATGGGCTTTTGCGAGATTGGGGCGGGCGGTAAATTTGTTGGTGATGGACATACCATGCTGGATGGCAAGATCCCCGTGAACACCTCCGGCGGGTTGGTCTCCAAGGGGCATCCCGTGGGGGCCACGGGGCTGTCCATGATCCACGAATTGACCTCGCAGTTGCGCGGTGAAGCCGGTGCGCGTCAGGTCGATGGTGCCCGGCTGGCCCTGGCGGAAAACGGCGGTGGTGTCATGGGTATGGAAGAGGCCGCCGCCTGCATTACGATTTTGGAAAAGGACATATAGGGTCATGGCCATACGGGCGGTGGCCCAGTGTCACAATATCGACGATCTGCGCGGTTTAGCCGCGCGCAAAGTGCCGAAGATGATCTTTGATTTCATTGACGGCGGGGCGGAGGATGAATTTACCCTGCGGCGCAGCAGCGATGGCTTCAACAGCTATCAACTGGTGCCGCATAATTTCGTGGATGTGTCCGAGATCAATATCGCAACAGAGGTCCTGGGCCGTGCCGTTGACGCGCCCCTGATCGTCTCCCCCATGGGACTGCAAAAGTTGTTTCATCATAAGGGCGAAGAGGCCCTGGTGCCCGCTGCCGGCAACCACAACATCCCTTATACCTTATCGTCGGCGTCCTCCACTTCCATCGAGGGGGTGGGGAACCTGTCCAGCGGGCCGAAATGGTTTCAGATCTATGTCTGGAAAGACCGCGAGATCGTGCGCGATTTCATTGACCGCTGCAAAGGTGCCGGTTTCTCCGCCCTGTGTCTGACCGTGGATGTGCCCATCACCGGCAACCGGGAACGGGATGTGCGCAACGGCTTTGCCCTGCCCTTGAAGCTGACCCCGGCCATGGTTTTGAATATTTTAAGCAAACCTTGCTGGCTGTACCATGCCAAGCGCAATCCCCTGCCCACATTGGCCAATCTGGTGGATCGGGGGGAGGGGGATACTTCCGTCGCCAACCTGTCCCGCTATACGGAAGAGCAGCTGGAAAAGGCGATCAGCTGGGATGATGCTGCGGAAATGAAAGCGCAATGGGATGGGCCGTTGGGTATCAAGGGCGTGTTGCGGGCCGAAGATGCCGCCCGTGCCGCCGAGATGGGTTTCGATGCGGTGATCGTTTCCAACCATGGCGGCCGACAGCTGGATCATGCGCCGGCCCCCATCGATGTATTGCCGGAAATCGTTGAAGCCGTCGATGGGCGTTGTCAGGTTATTCTGGACGGCGGCGTGCGCCGGGGCACGGATGTTCTGAAGGCGTTATGTCTTGGCGCGACCGCCTGCATGGCGGGCCGGCCCTATCTTTTTGGCCTGGCGGCGGGTGGCCAGGCCGGGGCTGAGCGGGCCATGGAAATCCTGAAGGGCGAGATACGCCGGGACATGATGTTGCTGGGCTGTGCCGATGTAAAAGACCTCGGTCCACAATTTTTGCGACAAGTTGGATGAAACAATGGAACGAATAACCGTCTATACCGCGCAACGGATCTACACCATGGATCCAGGCCGCCCTGTCGCCTCTGCCATTGCCATATCGGAGGGGCGGATCGTCTCGGTCGGCAGCCTTGAAAGTATGCAGCCCTGGTTGCGCCGGCTGCCCCATGACATCGATGATCGCTTCAAGGACGATATTCTGATGCCGGGCTTTATCGACCCCCACACCCATCTGCGCATGTCCGGTACTTATATGGGCCTGCATTATGTCGGGCCCATTACCTCGCATGCGCCGTCAGGCCCGCAGGCGCCCCTGGCATCCCGTGACGCAGTTCTGGTGCGCCTGAAGGAATTGGTGGAGGCGACGAACGATCCAGAACGTCCGATCATCACCTGGGGTTATGATCCGGGCATGCAGGGCGGGCACCTGGACCGGGATATGCTGGATGCCATATCAGACACGGTGCCGATCTGGGTCCTCGCCTACGCACCGCACATTGTCTACACCAACACGCCCATGCTGGAACGCACCGGCGTGACCGAGGACACGACGGCGCACGGCATCGGGCGCTATCCCGATGGCCGTCTGAACGGTTGGTTTATCGAAACCAGCGCCGTCGGCACCGCGACCCGGCCCGTGATCAAGGATGTCTACCGCCCCGGCTTTGGCCAGGAGGCGCTGCTGCATCAAGCCAAGGTCGCGGTCCAAAACGGGGTCACGACGGTGGCCGATATGGGCTGGGGGTTCGAGTCGTTCGAGCGGGAATGGGATGACCACATGGCCGTGGTCAACCAGCCTGATTTTCCCCTGCGTATATTGATGACACCGTTTGAGGCCCGCCTGAACGGGAAATATGGCGATGACGCCCTGGACTATCTGAAATCCATGGCGAGCCAAGGCACGGACAAACTGTCGGTTCATGGTGTGAAATTCATCAACGACGGCTCCTACCCATCCATGACCCTGCGCCTGAATTTTCCGGGTTATCTGGATGGCGAAGTTGGCTTGACCGGAGAGACCCCGTGGGCGGAAATGGTGGCGCGGATGCTGCCCTACTGGCAGGCTGGAATGCATATCCATTCCCATGCCAACGGCGACGAAACGGTCGATATGACCCTGGACACCCTGGCTGAATTGCAGGTCCGCCATCCACGCTTTGACCACAGATTTACCGTCGAACATTATTGTATCTCTACCGTGGCCCAGGGCAAACGCCTGGCAGCCCTGGGTGGGCTGGCCAGCGTCAATCCATACTTTGTCCACTACCGCTCGTTGATCCACGCCGACAGCGGCTTTGGCCCCGACCGTTCGGAAGCAACCGCTCGCCTGGGTACGTTGGCCGAAGCAGGCGTAACCTTCGCCCTGCATTCGGATTTCAATCTCGTCGTCGGCCCCATGGCGCCCTTGGTTGCTGCCTGGATCGCGGTGAACCGCATTGCCCTGGACGAGGCAACGGTGATGGCACCGGGGGAACGTATCTCGGTGGAACGCGCCCTGCGTGCGGTGACCATAGATGCGGCCTACGTGCTGAACCGGGATCATGAGATCGGCAGTCTGGAAGTGGGCAAGCTGGCGGATCTGGCAGTTTTGGGCGGTGATCCTTTTGCCGTTGATCCCATGGCCTTGCGGGATATCCCCGTCAAAGGAACGGTGATCGCGGGCCGACCTCATATGATCCCCCGTGTGATCCCCCATACGATCAATGGCTAGCGGATCGCAAACACGCCGCCTGGTGGCGGAGTGGGATTTCCTGCTTTCCTCTCTGCAAGGCTCGTCGCCTGAAAATCAGGTCGTCGCGGACGTTGCGGAACATATTCCCGTTACTGTGCTGTCAGGTTTCCTTGGGTCCGGTAAAACCACCATGCTGGCCCACCTGTTGCAGGGCGACCACGGCCAGAAGTTGGCAGCGGTGGTCAATGATGTGGGTGCCCTGAATATTGATGCAGCCATGGTCGCGGACACCCAGGGCGATGTTATTCAATTGACCAACGGCTGCAGTTGTTGCGCCCTGGGCCCGGAATTGGCGCGCAGTCTTGAGCAAATCTGCCGACAGGATAGCCCCCCCGACGGTATTGTGATTGAGGCCAGCGGCATTGCCGACCCGGCGGGCCTGGGCGTCGTTATCGCGGGGGGGGCGGGCATCCGCCTGGATGGTATCGTCACAGTCATTGACGGCACCGCCCTGGCCAGATGGCTGGAACATCCGGCAACGGCAACGCTTTTTCAACGGCAATTGGATGCCGCTCATTTGTTGGTGTTGAATAAAGTGGACCTCATTGATGGCGATAAAATTATTGAAGCAACCAATCGCCTGGCGAATTTGGCCCCGGGTCGTCCAGTCATCGCGACGGAACAGGGCCGGTTGGATCCTGAACTGGCCCTGGGGGCCGCCTATCGCGGTGCGCGGCCTGATCCGGGAAGCCATGGCCATGATGCCAGCGGCTTTTCAGCCCATAGCATCGAATTGAACCGGCCGGTCGAACGACGCCGCCTGGTGGCTGTGTTGGCCGATCTGCCCGCTGGGTTGATCCGCGTGAAAGGCTTTGTTGAAACATCGGATGCGCTCGGTCGCAAGCAGACGGTTCAGGCCGTTGGCCGCCTGTGGAGTATTGAACCGACGCGCCGGGATATCGATCCGCAAGTTAGTGATGCCCTGGTGCTCATCGGCCTCGCGGATCAAGCTGAAACCTGGTTGCCTGAATTCAAACAGGGCCTTCTTTCACAGCCCTGAGGTGGCGCCAGGGACGACCATCAATGGCGATTAGGCCAAGGCCGATCAGCGCCATGCCCGCCAGATGTTTCAGCAGCAGGATTTCATCCAGGAACAGTACGCCCAGCACAATGGCGCAGACCGGCATCAAAAAGGTGACCAGCAACAGGTTGGTCGCCCCTGCCGTGGCCAGAATGCGGAAATAAAGAATATAGGCCAGGACCGTCGAGAGGATCGCCACGGCACAGAGCGCACTGATCGCGGCGAACGACGGCATGGGCAAAGTCCAGGGCTGATCGACAAACATCATCACCGGCACCAGAATGACGCTGGAGGCAACCACCTGTCCCGTCGCCGTTGTCAAGGGTGTCAGGCCCATGGCCCGAAACCGGCGGCCATAGACGCCTGCAAAACCATACGAGATAGCGGCGCCCAGACAGGCGCATTGGGCCAGAACAGCCATGCCCAGAATGCCCAGGGCATCGCTGCCGATCATCACAGCGACCCCGGCGAGACCGAAGATTACGCCTGCCAGGCGGCCCGGCGTCATGCGCTCATCCGGCGTGAACCAATGGGCAATTACAACAGTGAACAACGGCGTCGTTGCATTCAGGATTGATGCCAAGCCGGAGCCGATATGGGACTGCCCCCATACGATCAGGGAAAACGGCAGCACATTATTCAACAACCCCATGGCAAAGAAGGCCGTCCATAATTGTCTGGAATGCGGGATCTTGTGTCCCATGGCCCGGCTGAGGGCATATAGGATTACAGCGGCCAGGGCGATGCGGCTGACAACCACGGTAAAGGTCGGCAGTTCCTTCACCGCAACGCCGTTGAAAAAGAATGACACGCCCCAAAGCCCGGTCAACGCCAACAACATGGCCCATTCAAGGGCGCTCATTGCGTGGTTTGTCGGCTGGTTTATGTCTACTGACCGGGTCATCGGCTTACCTTCACACGTACGTCGTCCATGAAGTCTGGTTAGACACCTGTCCTGTATTTGAGACTACCCATTTCTTGTTTTTGAATTCCTGTTTTTGAATTCGGGCCATCAAGCCGTTTCTTTGCGGCTCATCAAAAACCAGACCTCGGTCGCGCCCAGTCCCTTGACGTCCACTGTGCCTTGATGTTCGCAGTGGAATTGATCCTTTAAGAGCTCATAAGTGGCTTGTGTGATTTGAATGGCGCCGGGTTGGCCATGCGATTCCATGCGGGAAGCTGTATTTACAGCCTCGCCCCAAAGATCATAGCTAAATTTGCGCCGGCCAATGACGCCGGCCACCGCAGGGCCCGAATTAATGCCGTAGCGTAAGTTCAGTTTATGGCCACTGAATTCGTGGCTGTTCATGTATTCGCGCATTTCCAGGGCCATGGCAGCCAAGGCTTGGGCGTGATCTGTCCGGGGTCGTGGGACACCTGCGGCAACCATGTAACAATCACCAATGGTTTTGATTTTTTCCAGGCCGTATTTATCGGTAAGTACATCCATCTGGCTGAACACTTCGTTCAACATCTTGACCAATTCTTTCGGAGACATAGTGGCGGATAGCAGCGTGAAATCGACCACGTCGGCAAATAGGATGCTGGTGCTTTCAAATTGATCGGCGATGGTGCGCTGTTGGTCCCGCAACAGAGCGACGATTTCCTTGGGCAGTATGTTTAGCAACAAAGATTCCGATTGGGACTGGAATTCATTCTTTCGCAGAACGAAGTAATAGACCATGGAGAAAACAAACGCGGAAACTCCAACCAGATTGATCACGAAAAAAAATGTCAGCCAATTGGTAGAAAGGGATGAGGTATAGTTAAGGTAGGGCTGTATCAGGCCGCCGATAACGACCAGAGCAATGAATGCGCCGAACCAATACGGTGCCCGGCGAGGTTCATCAAACAACATTGCGCCCATGGGACAAATCAATGCCCATATTATGACGGCACTACCCGGCACAAATCCACCTAAGGACAGCATCAACAGATTTGGCAGTAATAAGATCAGGGTCAATTGGCTAAAGCGGAAAAACTGGTAACGCCGGGTCAGACCAAAATGCGTGATGCTTAAAACAGAGAAAATGCCATAAGAAAACGGGATCATGCCGGCCAAGCGTTCCCCAAGGGCAAAATACATAGCTCCCCAGCCCAGGCCCGCGAAGACAAAAGGCACAGCGCAAACCACAAGCAGGGATTTATTGAGGCGGATATCGTTTTCATCCGCCGGATCGGCGCCTATTAAGGTCAGCCAAACGAACCATTTCTGCAAGACTTTGGACATCAAATAGGCTCGGTCTAATTTGAGACCCGTTCGGCGATGGCCAGAATGCGGTTCATTTCCCGTAAAACCGGTTTTTCAATCAGCTTACCGTCAACCACCACAAGGCCCGTATCGGCATCTGCGAAGGCCTGCAGAATACGCCGGGCGTGGGCGACCTGGACCTCGTCCGGCGTGAAGACAGCATTGAGGATGGGGATTTGTTTCGGATGGATAGAACCTTTGCCGCTAAAACCCAAATCCCGTGCCATGCTCGCCTCCCGCTCCATGCCCGCCAAATCCTCCAAATCCAGATAGGGCACGTCGATGGCGTCGATGCCCTGGGAGGCAGCCGCATGCACGATGCGGGAGCGGGCATAAAGCAACGGCTCCCAGGCATTTTGGCATCGCAGTTCCGCCGCCATATCGACGCCGCCGAAAAACAGCGCATCGATGCGTGAGGATGCCCGCGCGATGTCATGCACCGCTTCCAACCCCGCATTGGTCTCGATGATCACATGCAGGCGGGTGGGATGGCCACGTTCGGTAAGGAGATCATCAAGCCAGACAATCTCATCCGGGCTTTTCACCTTGGGCAGCATCAGGGCAGGCGGCGGTGTGTCCGTCGCCAGGACGGCCTGCACATCGGCCAGACCGAACGCTTCCCGCAGACAGTTGATGCGTACGATACGCTCCACACCGTCGTTGGCACCATCGCCGGTACCATCACCGGTATGGGGTTCGGCAAACAACGCCAGGCCTTTCGCCCGCGCCTCCGCCTTGTCCTTGGGGGCGATGCCGTCCTCCAACTCCACGCAAACAATATCGGTGCCGCAGGCCAGTGCCTTGGGAAACATATCCGGGCGCAGGCCCGGGGAAAATATGAAGCTACGTCGTGGACGTACCATACGTTCGGTTTGTTGGTTCATTGGGCGTCTACCTCTACTAATTCGTTGCCTGCAGATTATAGGATTATGATTTTTCTGTCCCTGGGTTTGTGGTGGATTGCTGATTGGTGCTAGCATTATATCTTGCGGGCAAAGAAGGATGAATGATCATGAGCGGCGAAAATTTTTCCAATACCATTGGCAGTGAACGGGGCACGGAAATTTTTGGCGGCGGCGAGGCCAAGACACCTCGGCGAGCGCGTCCGGCAAAAACCATTCAGGAAGCGGCACGGGAAACCCCGGTATTTGCCGAGACGGATGTCCTGGTGGTTGGCGGCGGGCCATCGGGCACGGCAGCTGCCATCGCTGCCGGGCGTTTGGGTGCCGATGTTACCTTGGTGGAGCGCTATAATCATCTGGGCGGCTTGTCCACGGGCGGTCTGGTCATCTGGATCGACCGGATGTCCGATTGGAATGGCCAGCAGGTAATCTGCGGCCTCGCCAAGGACTTTCTGGACCGCCTGCCAGGCGATGCGGTAGCTGGGCCGGCACGCACGGATTGGGGCAAATCCGATGCGGCAACAGCGGCCTATTGGGCCCAGCGTACGGCGGCCTTCCACGGTATCGTTACGTGGTCCCCGACCATTGACCCGGAGGCTATGAAGACCTTGTCCATGCAAATGGCGCTGGAGCAAAAAGTGCGATTAACCTTCCACGCCTATGCGGTTGATCCCATTGTCGAGGACGGCGTCATGCGTGGTGCCATTTTTGAAAGCAAGGAAGGCCGCCAGGCGATCCTGGCCAAAACTGTCATCGACACCACGGGTGATGCTGATCTGCTGGCCCGGGCCGGTCTGTCGTTCGAGACTGACAGCGACCCGACCGATATTCATTCCTGCATCAATACAGCCTTTATGATCGGCGGCGTCGATATGGCACGCTGGTTGGACTTCAAGGCCAACGATGAACAGGGTTTCAAGGAATTCATGAACCTGGGCCGGGGAAAATTGCAATATTTTGAAAAGCCGTTCGTCTCCTGGCGGGACGACATTGCTTTGTTCATGGGGCCCCGCCTGGCAGGTTACAGCGCCGTGGATGTTGAGGATTTGAGCGCCGTTGAAATCCGTTCCCGCCAGCTTACCGTTGGTCATGTGGAGACCTATCGCCAGCACGCACCGGGTTTTGAGAACGCCTTCCTGATGTTGGGCGCGCCGCAGATCGGCGTACGTCATAGCCGCCGTATGGAGGGATTGAACAAAGTTGTCCGGGCCCAATGGGACGGCGGTAAAGTCTGGGATGACGAGGTTGGTGTTTCAACCTCCCTGGCACCCAAATTCCCGAATATTTCCGTGCCCTATGGTGCCTTGGTGCCGGCGGGTATTGATGGGGTGTTGGCCGCAGGCCGGCACATCGCCTGCGATACCTCCTCGCACTCGTTCCTCCGTGAAGTGCCGCAATGCTGGCTGACCGGGCATGCAGCCGGCGTCGCCGGTGCCCTGGCGGCCAATGCGGGGATCCAGCCGCGGGCAGTGGAACCCCGCCTGATCCAACGGGAATTATTGCGCCAGGGCGCCTATCTGTCGCCGTCTATTCAGGCAGTGTCAGGCTCCGGCACGAAAGCGGCGGAATAAAACCAGCGTTAGGCTGCCTTGGCAGTCCCGCGCCCAGCGCTCTGCCGTCCGCGATTATCGTTGCGGGGCCGGCGATTGGGACGATTGGGGCGCTTTTTACCCTGGGACGGACGTTGGGCCGGGCTTGTATCATTGGCAATATCGGCGGCGTGGTAGGGATGATCTTCCATCACCGGTACGTTTTGGCGAATGACTTTTTCGATGTCCCGCAGATAGGCCCGTTCTTCGTGATCGCACAACGAAATAGCCATGCCGCCCGCTCCGGCACGGGCCGTGCGCCCGATGCGATGCACATAACTTTCCGGCTCGTTCGGTAGTTCGAAATTGATGACGTGGGTTACGCCTTCCACATCAATGCCACGGGCGGCGATATCCGTTGCCACCAAGGCCCGCAATTTGCCGTCACGAAAGCCTTTTAGGGCGCGCTGACGGGCGTTCTGGGTTTTGTTGCCGTGGATGGCATCGGCGTCGATGCCGCATTGGTTCAAATGCTTGGCGACCCGGTTGGCACCATGTTTGGTACGGGTGAAGACCAGTACGCGCTTGATGTCTTCATTGCTTAACAAGTCGCTCAACAGGGCGCGTTTCTTGTCTTTGGCGACGAACAGCACTTGTTGTTGCACTTTTTCCGCTGTTGTTGCCGCCGGTGCGGCTTCAACCTTCACCGGATCATTCAGCAGGCCATCCGCCAGGCCTTGCACGGATTTCGGCATGGTGGCAGAGAACAACATGGTCTGACGCCGTTTCGGCACGGCGGCTATGATTTTCTTCACATCACGGACAAAGCCCATGTCGAGCATACGGTCCGCTTCATCCAGAATGAAAACCTCAACTGCGTCCAGCCGCACATGGCCCTGGTTCATCAGGTCCAGCAGGCGGCCCGGTGTTGCCACCAGCACATGCAGGCCCTTGGCCAGGGCTTGGATCTGCGGGCGGATGGACACACCGCCGAAGACCACGGCCGAACGCATGCCCAGATGTCGGCTGTAGCCGCGAATGCTGTCGTTAATCTGCCCCGCCAACTCGCGCGTGGGTGCCAGGATCAGGGCCCTGGGTTTGCCACGTACGGGCTGGCTGGTGTCATCTGCCAAACGGTGCAGCAGGGGCAGCGCGAACGCTGCTGTTTTGCCGGTACCTGTCTGGGCCACACCCAGTAGATCGTGACCTTGAAGCAGGGGCGGAATGGCTTTCGCCTGGATCGGCGTAGGAGTCGTGTAACCTTCGTCCTCAATCGCGCGGAGGATCGGCTGGGCCAGTTCAAGGCCCGCAAAATTCGTCATGTATTATGTATCTTTCTCAACAAACATTATGGCGCTTCGCCCCAACTATTTGGTGCGGTGAGCGTGTAAGCACGGCAAACGCCATGCCGACGTGGCCTGCCCAACACCAGAATTATTTCGGTATCGGCAACGGCTCGTCTATCGAAACGCCCAGATTTGTCGGAATCAAAATTGGTGGGTTTGATAGTTTATCAAACCGAAATACGATGCTTATCGACCGTAAAGGGGAGTGTCGCTGCCGCCCATAAAGCAAATTATTGTTGCAAAGTCAAGGTAATTTCATTTGGGCGTATTTTAGCAGATTTCTTAAACTCTGGCGATGTCCGTGATTTTGGCACGGCGCTGACCGGAACGCTGGGCAATTTCGTTGTCTTGATCTTCAATTGCGGTGCGGGCCAGGTCATCAATGGTGTCGCCAAAAGATTGATCCAGCAAATCGTTCGAAATGCGCCGGTTCGACGTGACCGAGCCGTCCTCGTACGTCACATTGAACATCATGTATACGGCACTTTTGCCCTTGGGCTTTTTACGAGCCATGTCTCGGCCTCCATTGAAACGGGACAAACGCACGGCCAAATAGCCAAAACCTTGTCGCACTGATCTAAAATTACTGGTGGGTTGCCCCAGCCCCCCATAACTCAAAAGAGTTACTCTACGACCTTCTCCAGCTTTCGCCTCAGCTTCCACTATTGTGCCGTATTTGCGCGCCTTGATATCCTCTATGGGGCGGAAGGGCAACAAATTCATTTATTCTCATGCTGCCGCCCTTCGAAAACCCACGAAATTGCTTTAGGCTTATCCTTCCTGTCTTGATTTGAAATCAGGTGCTCCATGGATATGAGCTTCAGTGCGGAAGATGCGGCGTTTCGGGCCGAGGTGCGACGCTATTTAGCGGAGGCAACACCTCCCCGTCTGAAATACAAGGTGGAAAACGGCATAGAGATGCAGCGCGACGATGTCGTCGGGTGGCATAAAACCCTACACAAAAAGGGCTGGGTCGCGCCGAACTGGCCAGCCGAATATGGTGGTCCGGGTTGGAGCCTGACGCAGAAATATATCTATGATGAAGAACTGGGACTGGCCGGTGCACCCCGCCTGGTGGTGTTCGGTATCAATATGTGCGGCCCGGTCTTGATTGGCTTCGGCACCGAGGCGCAGAAACAGAAATTCCTGCCCCCCATGCTGTCGGGGGAACATATTTGGTGTCAGGGCTATTCCGAGCCTGAGGCGGGATCAGATCTGGCCTCCCTACGGACCATGGCGGTGCGGGAGGGGGATGAATGGGTCATCAACGGGGTGAAAACCTGGACCACCAAGGCGCACTGGTCCGATTGGTGTTTTCTATTGGCGCGGACCAGTACGGAAGGCCGGAAACAGGAAGGTATCAGTTTCATTCTGGTGGATCTGAAAACCCCGGGGATAGAGATCAGGCCGATTTATCTTCTCGATGGCCTGCATGAAACCAACATGGTCTATTTCACGGACGTACGGGTGCCGGTTGAGAATACGGTGGGCGAAATTCACAAAGGCTGGTCCATCGGCAAATATCTCCTCGCCCATGAACGCATGTCTGGCGGCTCACTCGGTCATCAGAAAACCCTGCTACGGCAATTGAAACAGATCGCCGGTCAGGACGAAGTTGTGGGCGGCAAACCCTTGGCCAAAGACCCGGCGTTTGCGCAGAAAATCGCGACGATCGAGCTGGAGTTGCGAACTCTGGAGGCCTTTAACATGCGGGCCATCGACAAATTTTCCAAAGATGGAGAATTGGGCAGCAAGGCCCTGGGGGTCGAAGCGAATATCTTTAAGATGCGCAGCACCGAAATCCATCAGCGCCTGACCGAGTTGAAGGTAGAGGCGATTGGTCAATACGCCATGCCGAACCAGATGGCGGCCCTGAAGGAAGGTTGGAACGAGCCAGCCGTGGGGGCTGAATATGCCAACGGTTGCATGCCGGCCTACTTGCATTTTCGCAAACTTTCGATTTACTCCGGCTCCAACGAGATACAGCACGACATCATTGCCAAGGCGCATTTAGGATTAAAATAATGAAAGCCATGATCATCCGTAAAAGCGGCGCGCCGGAGGTCTTTGAACTTGCCGATATCCCGGTGCCCGAAATCGGCCCGCAACAGGTTCTGGTCCGTGTCGCAGCGACCTCCGTCAACCCGGTGGATTGGAAAATTCGCAAGCTGGGTCCGCCAATAGGCCCCGAAATGCCCGCCGTGTTGCAGGGCGATGTTTCTGGCTTGGTGGAGGCAGTGGGCCGGGAGGTCTCGGATTTCAAGATTGGTGATGAGGTCTATGGCTGTGCCGGCGGCGTTAAGGGGACAGGCGGTGCCTTGGCCGAATTCATGGCCTGTGACGGGGAATATCTGGCACCAAAACCTTCGAACCTCTCTATGGAAGAGGCTGCGGCCCTGCCCCTTGTTTGCCTGACGGCCTGGGAAGGTCTGGTTGACGGGGCCAATGTGGGCTGGGGCCAAACGGTCCTGGTACATGCGGGCGTGGGCGGCGTTGGCCATGTCGCCATACAGATCGCCATTGCCCGTGGGGCCACGGTATATGCCACCGTGTCGGGGCCGGAAAAGGCCGAGCTGGTGCGCGGTATGGGTGCCATACCCATCAATTATCGTGACAACAGCGTTGCCGACTATGTGGCCGAACATACAGGCGGGGTCGGTTTTGATATCGTCTATGATACGGTGGGCGGCGATAACATTCCAAAGTCGTGGGAGGCTGCGAAATTGCGCGGCACCGTGATCAGTTGCCAGACCAATTCGACCCAGGACCTGACGCCGCTGCACCTTAAGGGTCTGCAGCATATTGGCGTTCTGATGCTGATCCCGCTGTTGCATGGCCGGGGTGGGGAACGTCATGGCGAAATCATGCGGGAGATTACCGCCCTGGCGGAGGCCGGACAGATCCGCCCCCTGATGGACGGGGCACCTTATGCGTTGGAGGATGTGGCAAAGGCGCATGCGCGCATGGAATCCGGTCAAGCCATGGGCAAGGTGGTGGTGCGGGTCAGCGCCTAGTCGCAGCCCTATTTACGGCATCATTTACAGCGTCAGGAAAATCACCGCGCCACAGACCCCGTTTGCGTTTGCGCGAAGCTGCCTCAACTTGCCGATAGTGCGCCGGCGCGCTTTTTGTGGCGCGGGCATAGCCGGTGTAAATCATACCTTCCGACAGGTCATAGCCCTTTGCCTTGCAGGTTGCCCACAATGTACTGCTGCGATTACTGTCATCGGGTAGTTCACAAATCACCTCAGTGCCGGCGGTGAGGTCCATCAACGCCGTCGTCGCGACACGGCCGCAGGCGATGGTCACGTTGCGAAAGGGGCAACGATCATCAGGTGTAGGTGTGGCAATGCCGCGCAGGCGAATGGTCTGGCCGGCAATCCGCAGGCTTCCTGCATCGATCACCTTGATCGGGCCGGACAATGTCTCGGCATGTGCCGGGGCAAATGGAGCCGGGGCAATAATCAGGTGGCTTAGAATTAGCAGCAGCATTATTCTCATCGCCAAATAATGCCAAAATCCGGAAAGAACCGGAAGTCAAAGAAATGCGAGCAGGCTTACTGGAACCGAAACAGCAGGGTTGGGCAATGGCGCTAGACTATCTGGAACCAAAGATTGATGTGGAACGCCGCGACGATGGCAGCATTATACTGTCTTCACCCCATCCCTTGGCCCCGGCGGAGCGGCAGCTGGGATTGTATATGCGCCATTGGGCCGAGGCGGCACCGGAACGGACGTTTCTGGCGGTGCGGAAAGGCGACGGTTGGCAAAACCTGTCCTTTGCTGAGGCCCGTAAACAGGCCGATGCTATTTCCAAAGGGCTATTGGAACGGGATCTAAGCGCAGATCGTCCGGTGATGATCCTGTCCGGCAACTCACTACAACATGCCATGCTGACCTACGGTGCCATGCAGGTGGGTATTCCCGTCGCACCCGTCTCGCCGGCCTATTCGCTGATGAGCCAGGATTTCGCCAAGCTGCGGCATATTTTTGCTCTGGTACAGCCGGGGTTGATCTTCGTGGAGGATGCAACACCCTTCGCCCAGGCCCTTGATAGCCTCGACCTGGGCGGTGTCGAAGTTTTGGATGGCAACGGTTTGCAAAGCTTGAGTGCCGCGAACCCAGGGGCGGAGGTCGAAGCAGCCTTCGCTGCCGTTGGCCCTGACACGGTGGCAAAATACCTTTTCACTTCCGGCTCCACCGGCCTGCCAAAAGGGGTCATCAATACCCAAGGCATGTTGTGTTCGAACATGCAGCAACTGCGGCAGGTTTGGCCGTTTCTGTTGCGCCAACCGCCCATCCTGATCGACTGGTTGCCCTGGAACCATACCTTTGGCGGCAACATCGTCATCAACAACGCCATGTGCAACGGCGGCACGTTATATGTGGACGGGGGTAAACCGGCACCGGGTTTGATCGATCTTACCATCGACAATCTACGTCGGGCCGCTGCCAACATTTATTACAATGTGCCCGCAGGTTTCGCCGCGCTGTTGCCGTTTCTGGAGGACGATGCGGCCTTGCGGGATAATTTTTTCTCCCGCCTGGAGTTGATATTTTATGCCGGCGCAGCCTTGCCCCAGGACCTGTGGCAACGCCTGGAGGCGGTCTCCATCCAGTCGCTGGGTCGTGCAGTGCCCATGGTTTCCGCCTGGGGTTCCACGGAAACCGCACCCATGGCCACGGCTGTGCATTGGCCCATCGACAGGGCCGGGGTCATCGGCCTGCCGGTGCCGGGAACCGAGATTAAAATGGTGCCCAATGGCGGTAAGATGGAGCTGCGGGTACGCGGACCCAACGTGACGTCGGGCTATCTTAAACAGGCGGAACTGACGGCAGCGGCCTTCGACGACGAAGGCTTTTATCGTATTGGCGATGCGGGGGATTTCGCTGATCCGGCGCATCCCGTTAAAGGCCTGATATTCGATGGCCGGGTGGCGGAGGACTTCAAACTGACCACGGGTACCTGGGTCAACAGCGGTGGCCTGCGTCTGGCCGCCATGACGGCTGCCGCCCCGGTCCTACAAGACGTGGTCGTCGCGGGCCATGATCGTGACTATGTGGCCTTGCTGGCCTGGCCGAACCTGGCCGGATGCCAAACAGTCTGCGGTGATGGAGAGCTGGATGCCGCGGGGGCGGCGGCCTCGGACAAAGTCCATCAGCATATTCGCCAGGCCCTGGAAGCCTACAATAAAGACTATCCAGGCTCTTCCACCCGGATCAACCGGATGATCCTGATGGCCACACCGCCCGCGACCGACGCCAATGAAATCACCGACAAGGGTTACATCAATCAACGGGCCGTGCTGAAGAACCGGGCGGTGGAGGTGGGGCGTCTGTATGCTGATGCCCCAGATGAGGGCGTCATTCAGCTTTAGCTTATAGCCGCTATGGGATCGGCACTGACCAATCTGGCGGTGGCGAAAATATGGCGCACTTCCGCGTTGTTCAATAGACCGCGCTGTTGCATTTCCCGGTGGCAGACGGGCAGATTGTAATGGGGAATGGCGGGATATAGATGATGTTCGATGTGATAGTTCACCTGATAGGGAAACAGAAACCACAGCAACCATCCCGGGCCTAGGTTGGTGCGCGCCGCCAGCAAAGGTGAGTGTTCATCCTGGACTGCGCCGTGTTCGCAAATAGCCCGAAAGCGCAGCAAGGCCTGCAGCACAGTGCATAAGGGCAATATCCACAGAAGAAAATAAGCAACGCCGTAACCGGTCGCAATCGCCAGAGCCAGGGCGCAAACCTGAAGCCCGACAACGAACCAGCGATCCTGCCGCGCCGCTTTGCGCAAAACCGGCGCAGTGTCGTGCAAGGGCTCTGTCGTATTCGGTGCTTCGTCATTGATTGCCGGGGCACCCATGAAATAGGCGAAGGTTTTGGGTGCCGTCCGCCCGGTCAAATCGAACAGCAATTTCCGCAGCAGATATCGCCGCCCCCGTGGATAGCCGCCATGCAGGGGTATGTCAGGGTCCTGTCGTTCATAGAGATGATTGTGATGCAGGCGATGGACAACCCTGTAGGTGCGCATTGAAATGCCGACCGGTGCGGCCAGGGCGCGGCCAACAACATCGTTCAACGCCCTGTTCTTGAACAGGCGGTAATGGGCCGCGTCATGGGCCAGGACAAAACAGGCCTGCTGGCGGGAAGCAATGATCACAATTGCCGGAACAATCACCCAAGGAGTCCACCAGTAAAGGGCAGCGGCAACACAGGCTGCGACCACCGCAACCAGTGAAATGACTGAAATCCAGGCCTTCGTATCATCTTGCTGCGACAGTTCTTTGACCAAGGCTGCGGGCAGGCCGGCCCGGCCGCCTTGGCCGCGCCTGTCGTTGCGAAACTCTTCGCCCTGTCTCTGCTCCTCTGCCATAGCCATTGTGTAAGGTTCCACGGATTTGATAGCCAGCATTTTTTCGTGCGCCGATGTCCAGTTGGTATAACATCAACATTTAATCGCGCAGTCAGATGAGTGGACCCATGCTAAGCAATTCTCCTATCGTGAACCAATATGTCGACCGTACGCCCGCCAGCCAGGCCCTGGCGGCCCAGGCCGGAAAGCATTTTCCTTCCGCCATAACCCATGACAGCCGCCACACCACGCCCTATGGCATTTATGTGGAAAAGGCCAAAGGCTCACGCAAATGGGATGCGGACGGCAATAACTATGTCGACTATTTCGGCGGTCATGGGGCCTTGATGCTGGGCCACCGTAACGAGGAGGTTGAGGTCTGCATTCAGGAAGCCCTGGCGGCAGGCACGCATTTTGGTTCGTCCCATAAATACGAGGTTGCCTGGGCCGGCGCGGTGCAAAACCTGATGCCCTCAGCCGAACGAATTCGTTTTACCGCCTCGGGGACAGAGGCCACATTGCTGGCCATGCGCCTGGCAAGAGCCTTTACAGGTAAGAACCGCATCGCACGGTTTAGAACCCATTTTCATGGCTGGCACGATCATATGGCCTTTGGCGTGGCCAATCATTTTGACGGTACGGCGACGCCCGGCGTTTTGCCGGAAGTCGCGGCACAAGTCACACTGTTGGACCCCAATGATATTGATGCGGTGGCCCAGGCGTTGGAGGACGACAAGGAAATTGCCGCCATTATTCTGGAGCCCACGGGCGGTGGCGGCGGCATGGTGCCCCTGGTGCCTGATTTTGTGGTGCAATTGCGCGAGTTGACGGAACGTCACGGGGTTTTGTTGATCCTGGACGAGGTGGTTACCGGCTTTCGGGTGCATCCGGGCGGGGCCCAGGGGTTGTTCGGCGTTACACCTGATTTAAGCACATTGGCCAAAATTCTGGCCGGCGGCCTGCCTGGTGGTGCCGTCGTAGGTCGGCAGGATATATTGGAGCGTTTGGATTTTAAGTCCGCGGCGGACAAGGCCTTCGAAAAGATCCATCATCCCGGTACTTTCAATGCAAATCCCCTGTCAGCCGCGGCAGGCACCAAGACATTGGAGATCATTGCCAATACGGATGCCTGCGCCAAGGCGGCTGCCTTTGGGGCGGAAGTCCGGCAAAAACTGAACGAAAGTTTCGCCCGCGCCGGCATTGCCTGGGCTGCTTATGGCGAACAGGCGAACTTCTTTATTTTCATGAACAGCGCCGATCTGAAGATTGATCCATTGGAATTTGATCCACTTTCAATGCCCTATGAGGATTTGAAAGGCAAACCGGCTGGCCTGTTGAATAAGTTGCGCCTGGCCTTGTTGATCGGTGGTGTCGATATCTCCGGTTCGGGCGGGGGCGTGATTTCGGCCACCCACGATGACGATGACCTGGCCCAGACCGTGGCGGCGTTCGAGGGTGCCTTGGAAATGTTGCGGGCGGAAGAAAGCTTACCCAAATTATAGCAGGCGCAGGAGAGCGACATGGCGGAAGATTTCACAGGCAAGGCAGGCATTGTAACCGGTGCGGGCTCCGGCATCGGTCGATCAGCGGCAATCGGCTTTGCAGAGGCCGGGGCGCAGGTCGTCATTGTTGATGTGGACGAGGATGGCAGCAATGCCACCAAGGCCATGATCGATCAACTGGGCGGCGAGGTTATCTGCGTCTCTGCCGACATCAGTCAGGAGGCGGCTGTAGAGAAAATGGTGGCAGAAACCGTCGCCACCTATGGCAAGTTGGATTTCGCCTTCAATAACGCGGGCATTGCGGGCGATATTGTGCCTTTGATTGATTATACGGAGGAACTTTGGGACCGGGTCATCGGTATCAACCTGAAAGGCGTCTGGCTGTGCATGAAGCATCAGATCCGGCAAATGTTGGAGCAAGGCCAGGATGCCAATGGCGATGGCAATGGCAATGGCCGTGGTGCTATCGTCAATACGGCCTCGGTCATGGGCCTGATCAGCAGCGCCAGCAACCCGGTCGCCTACACGGCCAGTAAACACGGCGTTATCGGGCTGACAAAATCCGCCGCCCTTGGCTATGCCGAGGCGGGCATTCGCGTTAATGCGGTCTGCCCCGGCTATATCATGACGCCATTGGTGGCGGGCGTGTTTGAAAAACATCCCGATCGTAAGGCACAGATCGTTGCTGACCATCCCATCGGTCGCCTGGGCACACCGGAAGAGATTGCCGCCGCCGCTGTCTGGCTATGTTCCGATGCCGCATCCTTCGTCAACGGCACCGCCATGACCGTGGATGGCGGCTATGTCGCGCATTGATCAGGAATGCTTCTACCGTTCCCGGCGGATTTTTGTGAAGTCGACTGTGTTGTCCGGGCCATCGTGAGGGTCATGGGAATAGGTGGCGACGGTGCCAAGACCCTTCAATTCGATGGCGTCATGGGCATCGAAATGCCAGCGCTCCCGCAGGCGCCAATAGGTCGGCTCTGACACCAGAATTTTGCCGGGATCGGCAGCGGCCTCAAGGCGGCTGGCTAGGTTGACCGTGTCGCCCCAGATGTCGAAAGTCTTCTTCGTTGCGCCAATGACGCCGGATATGGCGTGACCGCTACTCACGCCGATACGCATGCGGGCATCAAAGCCATAGCGCTGACTGACGGTGCGCAACATGTAAATCATCGACAAAGCAAATTCGAACAGGTTGTCCACCCCCGCATCGTGAGCGGATGCAACCCCGGTTGCCGCCATATAGCTGTCGCCAATCGTCTTGATTTTCTCCACCCCGTGTTCTTCCGCCAAGGCATCGAAGGCGGTAAACAATTCATCCAGAAATTCGAGCAAAAGGGCCGGCGAAACACGATGCATCAACTGGGTAAAACCGACGATATCGGCAAACAGGACCGCCGTATCACTATGGCTGTCGGCAACCTTGGTGTCACTTTTCATGACCTGGGCAAGTACGGGGGCGGGCATGGAATCCCGCAGAAATGATGCCAGCTTTTCCCGCTCCACCTCGGATTTTTGGTAGGACCCTAGCATCCTTGCGTGCAACATTCGGACGATCGCAACGATCAACAGGACTATGAAAAAGCCGTTGGCGTAGTAGCCAATTTCATAATCCTGTCGGCTGAATTCCAGCAAGGGTCCATACATCCGTCCCAGCCAGATGCCGACGATGGTGCCTATGGCACAGGTTGCCAGAGACAGGGCTAGTGATCGAATTTCGCCTTGCGCAAACATTAGAGCGGGCAGAATGAAGATAAATAGGGCGGTGTATTCCGCGCCCTGCCAGGGGCCGACCAGGACGTTGAGAAAGATAAAATGCGCATTGATCGCGAGGAGAAACAGAATGCGCGCCGAACCGAACAGCGACAACGCATTTAACCCTAAGCAGCCACTATACACTATGGCAAGGCCCAGGCTGACCAGAGCATAGTAGGGGGATTGCGAAAGAATTCCGCCAAATACGGCATAAAAAATGGATAAAAGAAAGGCCAGGAAAAAACACAGATTAGCGGCGTACTTCAGCAGCTTCGTTTCGATACCGTCGTCATCGGTGGTGCCGACCCTGCCGATCATCGAAAGGTATTTGCGCATTTCTGTCTCTACTGCCATCGCTGACCGTGACACGCTATCCGCCCAGGATTGGGCCGTCGGAATGCCGAAGACTGTAGTAGCAAATTAATTGTTACGCAAAATCATTTGGTGTTTTGTTCCGGGGATTGATGAAATGGACGACCTTGTTTCACCCGCTGTCTTTATCATTCGAAGGCACGGCCCCTAAATCCCCTTTCAACTTGTCGACGCGTTGGCGCAAACGTTCAAGCTCTACTTGATCTCGAAAAGTTGCTGCTTAATGCCCAATCTGAGTTTGTGACGTTGTAGGACTTCAATTCCTCAGGGGACAGCCAATAGGTATCCGATTGGTCCGTATTCAGACCCGGTGCCAGTAGTCGAAGAGAGCCCGCATTCGGACCAGATGTTCCGCCTCGTCGGCTGCGGTTAGGCCTCCAATGATCATGCCCAGTACGGCTGCCTTCTCTTGCTGCGAGCCGGCGGCCTCGTATGCCGACGTGCTGAATAATGCTGATACGACCAAAAATACGCAGATAGTGCAAATATTCCGGGCTTGTGGAAATCTAAATCAGCTTCCGCAATACGTGGCTGCGATTGGTGGTGAAGGGGCGCACTTGACCGCCCCAACGACCTTCCTCCACCGCTTCGGCCCAGGCGGCACTGTTGAGGACATCGGGGCTGTCGACTTCATAGACCGCGATGTAATGGGGCATGCCCTCACCTGTGACGGGAATTTCATCGCCGCCCATTGCCAAAACGGCGGGCTCTGTTTTCAGGCGGGAGACGGCGACCACGCCGGGTACTTTCAACAGGGCGGGGATATGCTCCTCATCATAGACTTCGTTGAAAAGCGCCTCCTTGTCAGGGGCAACGTCCATGGAAACGATGAAGGCATATTTGGCATTAAAGGGCATTGGCTTCTCTCCTCAAAAGATGGTTCGGCTTAATCATAGCTGATTTGGCTGGCTGGTATATGGCGCCAGGTGGTGTCTTGTTCCTGTTCCTCCAGAAAATGCGCGCCCATGGAGACCGAGCGTGGGGTCAACAGGAACAACCGGGTGCTTTGCCAGGTAAAGCCCATGTCCAGAATAACTACGGCGGAGACCCCGTCCAAATTCATCGGCACCACTTTGCCGCCACGCTGGGCCGCCAGGGCGGTCTCTATTGCCATACCAAGGCGGCAATAATTGCCAAACGTACCCTCTTCCCGGGCCACGGACAAAACGCCGGGTGCCCGTGGATCGGCACCGTGCAGCGGAATGCCATAACCGGGCACCCGCTGACCCGTCTCGCCTGCCTCTCTGACCATTTCGGCTGCGATGTCGTTCAGGGTTTGGTCGTCGATTTCACTATTGGCCGGATCATAAGGCGTTAGGCGTTCCACCATTTGCTGGGCCAACTGTTCGCCCAGGCCACCCATACGGTCTCCAAAGGCCAGGACACCGCCACCTACCGCGGCCTGGATCGAGGTGCCGTAAGAGGCAAAACAGCGGCTGATCATGGACGGCGGTGCAATGCCGTGCTCCATGGAGGCGACCAGCAGGGCATCCAGAACCCGCGCCTGCGGCGGCGTAGGCAAGCGCCCTGCCAGCATCAGGAACATCATTTCGGCAAAGCTAACCTTGCCGATCAATTGGCTGAGGGGCTGGCCCCGCACCATGATCTCCTCCTCCGTTTCGGTGCTGATGACCTGGGAAATGGATGTCTTCCAACTCGTCATATCTCGTGTCGCCATGGTGCCGTCTCCTGCTTTTGTACAAATGCGCTGCGCCCAAAGTGTCAGATTCATTCGGCATTACAAGTGGCAACATGGTTGTGTTCCCATTTGCGTTCCCAGTTGCGTTCTGGGTGCCAATTTGGGAGCATGGGGAAAAGCCATACGGAAAACGGAAGGATACCATCGTGCAAACATTGACGAAGGAACAACGCCGGGCCTGGGACATTGACGGTTACGTCCAACTCAAAGGCGTCTTCGATGCTGAGGAAGTCGCATTTTTCTGCGATGAAATTGACAATATGCGAGCCCAACCGGTATGGGAGCCGACGGATTTGCCGCGCGGCCATTACGGTTGGGTGGAACACGGTAACCCGGATCCGGAAAGCTTCATGGATCGCCGCGACATCCTGCCGTATCACAAGGCGTTCAGAGATCTGATCGACCGGCCGGAGGTTTTCGATCTGGTGGTTGATATTATGGGCCCCTACCTCTCCTTTTCCATGGCGCAGTGTATTGTCCGTGCCTCGGACCCGGAATTCCTTGGCTATACCCATACGGACGGCGGCGAAGGTCTGCGCCGGGTGCGGGTGACGGAATCCAGCCGGCCCCTGGCCATGAAGGCGCTGTATCTTTTGACGGACGTTGATGGTCCGGACAATGCCAATTTCACCGTCTTCCCCGGCAGCCATATGCGCCCTTTCCCGGAATTGGACGAGCCGGTGGTCACGCCCACCACGCCCGGTGCCGTGCCCCTGACGGGCAAGGCAGGCGATTGCGTCATCTTCTCCCATTCCCTGTGGCATGGACCGGGGCGGAACATATCCGGCACGGCGCGCAAGACCCTGCTGTACAATTACTGTCAAATGTTCGTCCGCCCCTATGACTATGCTGTGGCCTCACACGTAGCTGAACAATGTACGCCCCGGCAACGGCGTCTGTTGGGGGATTTGGGCTATGATTTCCGTCCGGGCTCTTACGTTTATGTACCCGACGATCAGGTTGAGTTGATTACCGGCCAAGCCTCGCAATAGCGAGCTATCTCCCATGGCACCGAATATGCACCTGGCCTTTGTGCTTGGTCACGGGCCCTCTCAGCATTCCATTGGTGCCTGGGCCATGCCCAGGGCTTATCGCGGTTTTAACTACGCCCAACCGGCATTTTGGGAACATCTTGCGCGCACCCTGGATCGGGGCTGTATCGATATGCTGTTCTTTGCCGATATGTATGGGGTCTATGATGTGTTCGAGGGCAAGGCGGATGCCGCCGTCAAATACGCCATTCAATTTCCCTTGCATGACCCTGCCCCCCTGGTGCCCCTGATTACCCGCTCCAGCACCGGTCTGGGCGTCGGCATCTCGGTCTCCACCACCTATGTGCCGCCCTATCACACGGCCCGGTCCATGGCGACGTTGGATCATCTAAGCGAGGGCCGCGTGGCCTGGAACGTGGTCGCCAGCTATGGCCGTAACGCCGCCGCCCAATTCAATATGACGGAGGAGCTGTCGAAGCAGGAACGCTACGCCCGGGCGGAAGAATATATGCAGGTCTGCTACAAGCTATGGGACAGTTGGGAGCCGGACGCCCTGGTTATGGATCGTGATGGCATGACCTTCGCCGATCCTGCGAAGGTCCATAAGATCCACCATCAGGGCGACTATTTCCAGGTCGAAGGTCCGCTGTGCGTGGCACCAGGACCCCAGGGCTGGCCGGTGATTATTCAGGCGGGCGGCTCCGGCCCCGGGATGGCCTTTGCCGGCCGCCATGCCGAAGTGCATTTCGCAACGTCCTCCAGCCTGGCGGGTATGGCAGAACATCGGGCGCGGATAGATGCCAGTGCCGGGGAAGCCGGGCGTGCGCCTAAAGATATTCGTACCATATGGGCCAGCTCCATCTTCGTCGGCGAGACGGAGGCGGAGGCGAAAGCCAAGGATGAGGCTCTGCGCGCCATGGTGCCGCCCATGGGCGGCCTGGCCCTGATGTCCGGCCATTTCGGCGTGGATTTTTCAACCCTGCCGTCGGACATTCCTATCGAGGATACGGGGATCGAAGAAACACCGGGAATGCAGGGCGTCGCCAACATGCTGCTGCGGGACTATCACGGCCAAACCCTGGCCGAGGTGGCGCGTATGTACGGCAACGGTATGGGCGGTTTCCGCGCCATTGGCACGGCAGCGCAAGTCGCCGATAAAATGGAAGAGGCCTATGATGCATCGGGCGGCCATGGTTTCATGTTCCGTTGCGCCGATTTGCCGGGCAGTGTGGCCGACGTGGTGGATTTGTTGGTGCCGGAACTGCAACGACGGGGCCGCTTCCGCAAGGCCTATGAAGGTGAAACCCTGCGTGATCGGTTATTGAGTGATTGATGAAGTTTGGTGAGGATAAAACCCTATGAGCAGTAATTACCAAGCCAAGATTGACGGGTTGGAAAACGTTGCCCGACATATCCGGCGCAATGTCTGGCGGGCCCTGCATGGTGCGGGCTCCGGCCATATGGGTGGTTCCTCATCCGCAGCCGATATCCTGGCGGCGTTGTATTTTCATCATTTGAACCTGCGCCCGGATGATCCCGACTGGTCAGACCGGGACCGCTTTGTTCTGTCCAAAGGGCACGCCAACGCGGCCCTGGGCGCAACACTGGCGCAAGCTGGATATATCGATGATAGCGTGTTGGATCAGTTCTATGCCTATCAGTCGTCGTTCGGCATGCACCCGGATATCAAAATGGCCGGGGTGGAGATGAGTACGGGCGGTCTGGGGCATGGCCTGTCGGTGGGCATCGGCATGGCCTTGGGCGCGCGTATGCAGGCTAAGGATTTCCGTACTTGTGTGATGATCGGCGATGGGGAGTTGCAGGAAGGCTCCAACTGGGAAGGTGCCATGGCGGCAGCCCATCTGGGCCTGTCAAACCTGACAGTCATTCTGGATTACAACAAGATCCAACAGTCGGGCCACGTGGGCCAGATGTTGGATTTGGAACCGGTGCTTGATAAATGGGCCGCATTCGGTTGGGCCGTGCGCGAGATAGATGGCCACAATATGAGCGCCGTGGTGGAAGCCCTGGACGCCCTGCCATTTGCCGCAGCCGCACCATCCCTGATCATCGCCCACACCATCAAGGGCAAGGGTGTCAGCTTCGCCGAGGATAGTTTCCTGTGGCACAACAATGCCGTGACGGATGAGGTCTACGAGCAGGCCCTAAGTGAGTTGGGAGAGCCGTCGTGACCTCCACAACAGACAAAGCGGGACAGCCCAAATCGGAAACGCCGGAGTGGGAAATTAAGGCGGCAAAGCAATCGCGTCTGGCCTTTGGCCTGGCCGTTGCCGAATTGGCCCGTCGGGACGAAAAGGTCGCGGCGATTTCCGCCGACACCATTGATCTGTTCGGCCTGCGCCCGTTTCTGGAAGCCAGCCCCGAACGCCTGATTGAAGCAGGCATTGCGGAACAGAACGCCATGGGCATTGCCGCCGGGATGGCGACCACGGGTATGCGCCCGATCATTTGCGGCTATGCTCCGTTCATCACCACCCGCTCGTTGGAGCAGCTGCGCAATGATGTGGCCTATGCCAATCAACGCGTGGTCATCGGGGCGGCCTGCGGCGGTATTGTCCTGGCAATGGCAGGCGGCACCCACCATGCGGTGGAAGATCTGGCCATTATGCGCAACATGCCCAATATGACAGTGATCGTGCCGGCGGATGCGAGGCAAACCTGGCATGCGGCCATGGCCACGGAACAACTGGACGGCCCCTGTTATATTCGCCTGGGCGGCAAGTTTGATGAACCTGATGTCACCGAACTGGATGCTGATTTTCGCATTGGCCGGGCTGATCAACTACGCAACGGTGATGACATCACGGTGATCGCCTGTGGTGCCCTGGTCGCACCGGCGGTGGCCACATCCCAGGCTTTGGCCCATGATGGTATCGGGGTCCGGGTTTTGAATATGCACACCATAAAGCCGCTGGATCGGGATGCGGTGCTGGCCGCGGCGGTTGAGACCGGGGCCATCGTCACGGCAGAGGAACATCGGGTAACGGGCGGCCTGGGCGGTGCGGTGGCGGAATTACTGGCCACGGAACAACCCACGCCCATGCGCATGATCGGCATGCCGGATGAATTCGCCATCGTCGGGCCCACCGCACAGGTGCGGGAACATTACGCCATGGGCGAGGGCGCCATCACGGATGCCTGCCGCGATCTGATGAGATAAATGCCGGGGACGGAGTATGATCAACATCAGAGTATCCCTGAAACGTTTTGAACGTTAGGAAAACGCAAATGCTTGAAACCACGGTGGCGGGAAGCTTGCCGAAACCATCCTGGCTGGCTGAACCTAAAATACTCTGGCCGGCCTGGCGGCTCGACGGCGATACATTATTCGAAGGCCAACAGGATGCAGCCCTTGCTTGGATCAAACATCAAGAGGATGCGGGGATAGATATCGTCAGCGATGGGGAGCAATTTCGAAAGCATTTCGTACACGGATTTCTTGAAACCATAGAAGGCATTGACTGGCAGCTGATGACCACCATGGGCATTCGCAATGACCGCTATGATGCACAAGTGCCAACAGTAACTTCGGCTGTGCGCCGCCCCGGCTCTGTCCATGGTGCGGATGCCAGTTTCTGCCGCGATAATACCAAACGAAAATTGAAGTTCACATTACCCGGCCCGATGACGATTTGCGACACGATCGCCAACGCCCATTATGACAGCCGACCGCATATGGCCATGGCCTTTGCTGATTTACTAAATGCCGAAGCCAGAGAGTTGGAGGCCCTTGGCGTCGACGTAATCCAATTCGACGAACCGGCCTTCAACGCCTTCATGGGCGATGTTGTGGAATGGGGTGTCGACGCCTTGCATCGCGCCATTGATGGTCTGAAGTGCAAGACCGCCGTGCATATCTGTTATGGCTATGGCATTCAACAAAACATCGCTTGGAAAGCAACCTTGGGCGAGGAATGGCGTCAATACGAAGCGTTTTTCCCAGCCCTGAATGACAGCCGCATCGACCAGGTTTCATTGGAATGCGCTAATTCAAAGGTACCCCTGTCCGTCCTGGGTCTTTTGAAAGATAAGGAAATTTTAGTCGGTGCCATCGACGTGGCCACCGAGGTTATTGAAAGCCCGGAACAAGTGGCCGAAACCTTGCGCGGGGCAATGGAGTTCGTAGACCCGGAGCGGATTATAGCCTGCACGAATTGCGGCATGGCACCGCTGCCCCGCACAGTGGCCGAGGCAAAAATCACCGCCCTGGGCCAGGGTGCCGCCTTGTTGCGCCAAGAGCTGGGTTAGGTACAGATTTCAGCGATGATTGGCACCATTGCCGCGCTCTAACTTTCCAAGTTTCACGCAGAGGATATGCGGTTACATCCGATATAGCGGACGTGACGGCTCTGGATTGCCGGATCAGGTCCGGCAACGACGGGGATGTGGAGGAAAATGGCTAAAAACAGCCATAATGTCATTAACGGGCTTGACCCGTTAATCCAGGGTTGCGGCGTAGTTAATCACGCAGAGGATATACGGCAGGAGATTTGCCAGCTGACTTGGCCGTTGTTGGATAGTTTGTCGTAGTTCAGGCGTTTTTTCTTGGCCTGTTTGCGCAGGACGTCTTCCAGCAGAGTTCGGGTTTCAGCATCCAAGTCATCTGCATCCAGCGTCAGGGTCATGGGTAGTTTGGAGCTGCGCTTGGCCGAACCCGCCTTGCCGTTCTTGCGGGCCGGTTTTTGGCTGCCGCCGGAACTGAAAATACCATCCCAGCCGGAGCGATAATCGTCCGTGGAGACAGACGAGAAGTAGCTGATGGGGCGGGAGGCGCCGGAAGACGTCTTGCCGCTGCCGCCACTATCGCTATCGCCGTCCGTCGTCGCGGCAGCGGTGTCCGTACTTGTCGTATCCGTATTCGCTGTGTCCGAACTTGCCGCATCCGTCTTCGCAGCCTCGGCCTTTGGTGCTTCGGACTTTGCAGTTTCTGTCTTCTTTGCCTTTGGGGCGGCCTTAGTCTTTGGCGGGGTTTTAGCAGTGGTTTTCGGTGCCGATTTAGAGATTTTAGCCATTTTTGATTACATACCGTTCAAGAATAATTACGCAGTCTTGGCGACTTCCAGGTTCAATTCTTCGATCATCTGATCCCGCATGACGAATTTTTGCACCTTGCCGGTGACGGTCATGGGGAATTCTTCGACAAACTTAATATAACGGGGCACTTTATAATGGGCGATCTGACCCCGGCAAAATGCCTTGATCTCGTCCGCATCCGCCGTCTCGCCTTCGCGCAGGATGATCCAGGCGCATAGTTCTTCGACGAATTTCGGGTCCGGCACGCCGATCACCTGGACGTCCTGGATTTTATCGTGGCGATAGAGATATTCCTCTATCTCGCGGGGATAAATGTTTTCCCCGCCCCGGATCACCATGTCCTTGATGCGGCCCACCACATTGCCATAACCGTGTTCGTCCATGGTGCCCAGATCACCGGTGTGCATCCAGCCGGCATCGTCAATGGCCTCTGCCGTGCGCACGTCGTCATCCCAATAGCCCAACATGACGTTATAGCCGCGGGTCAGGATTTCGCCGGTCTCTCCCGGTGCCACGATGCGCCCGTCGCTATCGACGATCTTGCTTTCCACATGCGGGATTGATCGGCCCACCGTGCCGACTTTGCGTTCCAGTTCATCATCCACGGCGGTGGAGAAACTAACGGGGGAGGTTTCGGTCATGCCGTAGGCGATGGTCACCTCATGCATATTCATTTTGTCCACCACCTGCTTCATGACTTCGATGGGACAGGGGGAACCCGCCATGATGCCCGTGCGCAATGTGGACAGATCAAATTTGTCAAAATCCGCATGATCCAGGGCGGCAATGAACATGGTCGGTACGCCATAGAGGGCGGTGCAGCGTTCGTCCTGAACCGCCCTTAAGACTTCCGTCGGATCGAAACCCTCGCCTGGGTAAACCATGGTGGCACCATGGGTGATACAGGCCAGATTGCCCATGACCATGCCAAAGCAGTGATACAACGGCACGGGGATCGCCAGGCGGTCACCTTCGACCATCTCAATCGCCTCACCGACAAAGAAACCGTTGTTGAGGATATTATGGTGGGTCAGGGTCGCGCCCTTGGGAAAGCCCGTGGTGCCCGATGTGAACTGAATATTGATCGGCTCATCGAATTGCAACAGCCCGGCCAATTCGGCCATACGCTGCCGCGCCTTGTCATTGGCCATTGCCGAGATGTCGGCGAAATTGTACATGCCCGGCGTGGCGTCATCGCCCATGCGGATGACGGTGGTCAGGTGTGGCAGTTTTTCGGCCCTGAGCTGTCCCGGCTGGGCCGTCTCTATTTCCGGTGCCAGGGTCTGGACCATACCGATATAGTCGGACGTCTTGAAGCTGGGGGAGATGATCAGCGCCGTACAGGCAACTTTATTCAGGGCGTATTCCAACTCCGACAAACGATAGGCGGGGTTGATATTGACCAGGATCAGACCGGCCTTGGCGGTGGCGAACTGACTGATGGTCCACTCGGACGTGTTCTGGGACCAGATGCCGATGCGGTCCCCCGGTTGCAGCCCCAGGGCGATCAGACCGGCGGCAAAGGCGTCCACCTCTTCCTTCAGCTGGGCAAAGGTCCAGCGGACATTTTGATGAGGGACAACCAGGGCCTCCTGCGCAGACCAGCGCGCGGCGGCGTTGTCAAAATATGCCCCGATGGTTTCGCCGATCAATGGCTTTGCACTGGCCCCATGGGTATAACTTTGCGTCAGCGTGCTCATCAAACCTCTCCCCGAATGCGTCGTTAGATTACTAGCGAGGCAAGCATGCCATGCCGCAGAATATTTGTCAGCCCGCAGCGCCTATCCAGCAGCCTTGGCCATCACAGTCGCCATACGGCGGGAGAAGGCAGCCGGGTCCGGCAGGGCCTCTCCCTCGATGATACGGGCCTGATCCAACAGCAAGAATGCCAGATCCGCCAGATCATCCGCGGCCCCGCCCTTGGTGGCGGCAGCGGACATGTTCTTGATCAGATCATGTTTTGGGTTGATCTCCAAAATCCGGACACTGTCTGTCTTCAATTGGTTGTGGGCCTTCAACATCCTCTCCAACCGCATATCCATGTCGCCGTCGTCGGCAACCAGGCAGACGGCGCTGTCGGTCAGGCGGTCCGTGGTGCGAACATCCTTCACCGCTTCACCCAGGGTTTGTTTGACCAGGGCGATCAATGTGGCCAGGTCGCCTTCCTTGGCCGGTTCCGCCGTGTCGTCCGCATCCTTGGCCGCCTCTTCGCCCATGTTGGACAGATCGGTGGAACCCCGGGTGGCGGAGGTCAACGCATGGCCGTCATATTCGAACACGGCGGAGAGCCAGAAATCGTCCACCGGGTCAGACAGCAGCAAAACCTCAACCCCGCGGGCCCGGAAGCCTTCCAGGTGGGGGCTGTTTTCCAGGGTCTGCAGATCATCGCCCGTAATATAGTAAATCGCCTCCTGGCCCTCCTTCATGCGACCGACGTAATCTTTCAGGCTGACAAGTGCCCCATTGTCAGTGGCTCCAGCAGTGGAGCGAAAGCGTACCAGCTCCAACAATTCGGCTTGACGTTCGTGATCCTCGTACAGGCCCTCTTTCAGAACCGATCCGAAATTGCCCCAGAATTCAGCGTATTCCGTTGGCTCTTTTTCCGCCTTCTTACCCAGCTCCGTCAGAACACGTCGGGTCACGGCCTGGTTCATATGACGAATAAGGGGGCTGTTCTGCAGCATCTCGCGGCTGATATTCAGCGGCAGATCCTCACTATCCACCACACCGCGCAGAAAACGCAGATAGGATGGGATCAAACCCTCGGCCTCGTCGGTGATGAAAACCCGGCGTACGTACAGTTTCACCGCGTGGCGGCGGGCGGGATCAAACAGATCGAACGGCGGGCGGGACGGCACAAACAACAACCCCGTATATTCGATCTTGCCTTCCGCCTTGTAGTGGATGTTCAGCCATGGATCATCCATGGCGTGGCCTACATGGTGATAGAATTCGGTATATTGCTCGTCCGTAATCTCGCTCTTGGGGCGGCTCCATATGGCGGAGGCTTCGTTGGCCGCCGTCTCCTCACCATCATCAATGGCCAGCATAATGGGGAGAGCAATATGGTCGGAGTATTTTTTGACGATGGTTTGCAGGCGGCTTTCCTCCAACCATTCATCCTCATCCGCCTTCAAGTGGATCACAATGGTCGTGCCGCGCCCTTCACGTTCAGCCTCGGCAATGGTGAATTCGCCCAAGCCGTCCGAGGTCCAGATCCAGGCCTCATCCGCGCCGGCCCGGCGGGAGGTGACCTCAACCTTATCGGCGATCATGAAGACGGAATAAAAACCGACACCAAACTGGCCGATCATCTGCATATCTTCGGAGGCATCGCCGGACATGTTTTCCATGAACGCAGATGTGCCCGACCGCGCAATGGTGCCCAGGTCGCTGATCAGGCCATCCCGATCCATGCCAATGCCGTTGTCCGAAAGGAACAGGGTGCGGGCAGCTTTATCAACCCTGATATGGACCTTGAAATCCGGGTCATCGCCCAGAATTTCCGGTTCCGTCAGGGCCAGATAGCGCGCCTTGTCGCAGGCATCGGAAGCATTCGAGATCAATTCCCGCAAAAATACTTCCTTGTCCGAATAAACAGAATTGACCATCAGGCGCAAAAGTTTCGCTACCTCGGTCTGGAAGGAGAGTGTTTCCTCGCTCATCACGGATAATCCTTATTTCGTGGTAATCGTATGTTTGTCTTTTACTTGGTGTCTTCGTCTTTGATCAGCAAGGTCGCGGCCTCGGTCATGTAATCTTTCGCCTTGTAGTCCGGTATGACATAGGCCCAGGCGCCATAGCGTTTGTTGATTTCGGCGACTTCCACTTTCGCGTCCGCCTCGCTTTTCATGACCTTTTTCTGCGCATCCGTCAGGCCATCCAGCTTGCTGTCTGCCGCATCAAAGGTTGCCGCCATGCGCATCCAATGAACCTCCTTACGGCCATTTTTGCCCTTGATCACCGACAGCTTGATGCTGACGCCGTCAAAGGTTTTGAATTCGGCCACGTTGGCATTGCTGAAATCAATCTTGTCGGCCAGACGCACGTCCTTGAAATCCAGAAAGCCAAGGGAGGATCCCAAGGCATTGCCAATGGTATCGCCCAGGGGTTTCATGCCAGGGGGAATATCGGCCACTTGGAAGTCCCCGGCGTCAGGATCCTTGCGAACAACACCGACGCGATCACCATTTGGCTGGATGGTGGTCGCGGCCCGAATGCGTTTGCGTGCGATGGTGGGCAGGCTGTCGTCCAGCCAACGGTCAATGGTCTCCCACACCTCTACCCTGCCGGCGGCAAGATAGCTTTGCGCCTGGTCCAGACGCCGCACATAATAGATGCCGTCGTCATTCTCGCTCGGTTCGGACTTGGTCTTGCCAACCACAATAGCCGCAAGCGCCTTGCCCGCACCGTCAGCCAAGGCAATCGTTGTGCCCCGGCCGCCGTCTTTTGGTGACTTCAGGAACAGGCGGTTATGGAGTTCAGGCTTGGCGGTCTTCGCCTCCAGCATACGCATGCTGGCCATGCCGACGACGGCCTGTTTGATGGTGGCAAATTTCACTGGGTAGCCGTCCCGTTCCTTGACCCGCCAGCTGTCGGTCCCGTCAACCTCTGTGCGCTCAATGGTAAAGGCCAGTTTTGGCGTGTGCACATCAATGCGCGCGATGTCGTTGACCTGTTCGATCAGGCCCGGGAACAATTCATCAGGGGGGGCCAGGGATGCGGTGGCGCGGCCGCGTTCCAATGTGGACCAGGCAGCGGCGACGACGGCAATTGCCGTGGCGGCGGCAAGCAGCGTGAATGGTTTGGTTTTCATGTTCCGCTCTCCCCTCAACGCCGCGCCGCGGCTGCACGCCGTCGGCGACGTATGCCCATGACAGCCAGAATGGCCGCGACCACCGCAACAGCCAACGGCATCAGACCCACGTTGGCGAATTTCAAGCGCGCTTCCAGGCCGTCAATATTCCGGTTCAGATTGTGCTGGACGTCGCGCAATTGCTTGCGGGTTTGCAGCACCTGGCTCCGGGCTGATTTGATCTCCGCCCGCTGTTCAGGCGTTAGCAAACCGCCGCTACCATCTGAACTGCCACCCTGGGCTCTGGACTCCAACTCGGCAATGCGGGCCGTGCTTTTTTCCAGGCTGTCCTTCAGCTTGCGTTCCTCGGCCAGGAATTCCTGCTCGGCGGCCAGGCGCATGGCTTGTACCAAAACAAATGGCCGGTTTGATTTGCCCCGGCTGCGCAGGCCGATCAGGTCCGATGAGCCGGAAAGATTGTCCAGGGCGTTGATCACGAAATCGCCGTTGGCGGCAATGGGCACGACCATATTCTGGCCCATCATGTTACGCTGGCGCAGCCAAAACTGGTCATGCAAAAGATCACTGTCGCTTACCACGATGACGCCGATGTCCTTGGCGCTTTCCTTCAGGTGGCCGGTATCTTTTCTGCCCTTTGGCGGGCCGTCGGGAAAGGCCGATTTTATCTTGCCGCCCAGGCGGGCCGCCAGCACGTGGCTCTTGCCATCCGGCTTGAACATTTCCAAAAGACGATCCGGCGCCGGGCCAAAGCGGACCATGTTCGTCTCCAACCGCATGGCCTGCAGGCCGGTCGAAATCAGCGGCGTCACTTCGACGCCTGTGTCGGGCAGGGTCAGGATGGTGCCGGCATTGGCGATCATCATGGGGCCAAGATCGGCGGTGATGACATCGTCGGGGTTCAGGTTGGCGCCATCCATCTGCAACCAGACCAGATAACGAACAATACGTTGCGCCCCAGCCTGGCCCGCATTGACCTGTTGCGAGGTTTCAAAATCCGCGATGACATGATCGGTGGGAACGGAAACACCCCAGGCATTCAACAGCGTCTCCAGATCGGATGAGGCCAATTCGATAGCCCGCTGTTGATTGCGCTGCCCACCTTGTTGGCCACGTGCGGTTACTTCTGAAAATGGATCAACAAAAACCAGGGCCCGGCCACCGGCCAGTACGAACTGGTCGATGGCGTACAGGATCTGTTCGCTCAACCCCAAAGGATGCGTGATCATCAGGATATCAACGTCTTTTGGGATGATCCCCTGGGCCGTATCCACGGTCCGCAAATCGAACACGTCGCGGATCGCCCCGACGATGCCCCAGGGCTGCGCGCCACCGTTCATGCGCATCATGGGGGACGCGTCGGCGTTCATCTGCAAACCGCTGATCAGGCCAACGACGGGCTTTTTCGGATCACTTAAATTGTACAGCATCCGGGTCAGGTCGTATTCCAGGAAGGCTTCTTTCTCACGGCTGAAAAACGGTACCACCTGGCGGTCATCAATGGTGTTGGTGGCGACAAGGCCGAAATAGAGGCTTTCCCCAGTACCAATTGGAACTGCCTGCATACCTAAACGGACCGCTTCGTCTTCCGCATCCGTAAAGGGTTCGGGGTCGATGATCTCCAACCGGACTTTGCCGTTTGATCGGTTGGCATATTCCTCCAGCAATTCCCGGACCCGCAAGCCGTAGGATTTGACGTTGGGCAGTTGATTGGCCAGTTTTTCCGAGAAGTAGAAACGCAGGCGCACAGGCTCGGGCACCTCGGCCAGAATTCGTTTGGAGCCGGCACTGAGGGTGTAAAGGCCGTTCTCGGTCAAATCCAGACGGGCGGAGCGGAAGATATTGGCCGAGAAGATATTGACGGAGAGAAACAAAATAGCCGCCAGGACCAGGGCCAGGATCGCGGTTGTTGAACGGTTCATATATCGATCCCCTTAGCTGGCTTTTTTCAGATCGACGACCAACAGATTGGCAAATAGCCAAAACAGGATCAACGAAAGGAAATAGACCAAATCGCGCACATCAATGACGCCATTTTGGATTGCATTGAAATGGGTCAGGAAGCTGAAGGAGGCGACCGCATCCAACAAGGCCTGGGGTGCCCAGGCCGCGAAGAAATCCAACACCACCGGTGCGCCCGCAACCGTGAACAGAAAACAGACCACCACCGATATGACAAAGGCGATGACCTGGTTCCGTGTCGCCGCCGATATACAGGCGCCGATGGCCAGGTAGCCGCCGGCCATCAACATGGACCCTAAGTACGAGGCGATGATAACCCCGTGATCAGGCTGACCCAGATAGCTGACCGTGATCCACATCGGGAAGGTCAGGCCAAGCGCTATGATGATAAAGACCCATGCCGCCAGGAACTTGCCCAGCACCGTGGACCAGATGGACAAGGGCAGGGTCAACAGCAGCTCAATCGAGCCGGACTTCCGCTCCTCCGCCCACAGACGCATGGCGATGGCCGGTACCAGGAACAGATACAGCCAGGGGTGAAAATTAAAGAACGGCTTTAGGTCCGCCTGTCCGCGGATGAAAAAGCTGCCCATGTAAAAGGTGAATATACCTGTCAGAAACAGGAAGATAACAATGAAGACATAGGCCAGGGGCGTGGAGAAATAGCCCCGCAGCTCGCGCCGGAAAACAGCCAAGGTCGTAGCCATTATGCAGCCTCCCCCCTGGTTGTGTTGTTGGCACCGGTAATGTTGCGAAAGACTTCGTCCAGGCGGGGTGCTTCAACGGACAGTTGGGATGTCGTCCAGTTTTGTTTTCTGGCCAGGTCCGCAACCTCGGCGACGATGCTTTGACCGCCTTTTGGATAAGCCCTGAAACGTCCACCTTCGATCCGTTCGACCCGGTCGACGTTATCGAGGGCCCCCAGTGCCTCTGCCACGCCGTCATCCTGGCATTCGATCAGGACCGCATTATATTGCGGTGATTGGCTTTCCAACTCGCCTGGGGTGCCATCGGCGACGACGCGGCCATTGGCAATAATCATGGCCCGGTTGCAGATCGCGTCTACTTCTTCCAGGATATGAGTTGAAATCACGATGGCTTTATCCTTGGCCATATCCGCGATCAGGCTGCGCACTTCATGCTTTTGGTTCGGGTCCAGGCCGTCCGTGGGCTCATCCAGGATCAAAACGGGGGGATTATGCAGAATGGCCTGGGCCAGCCCGACCCGGCGCTTAAAACCCTTCGAAAGCGTCTCAATCGGTTGTTCCAAAACCGCATCCAAATGAACATTGGCAATGACATAATCCAGGCGTTCAGCCCGCGTTGCAGCGTCCATGCCACGCACATCGGCGATGAAATTGAGGAAGCTGATGGGCGTCATATCCGGATACGCCGGGGCCCCCTCGGGCAAATAGCCGATCTGCGCCTTGGCGGCGATGGGGTCGGTATCCACGTCATAGCCCGCGACTTTGACCGAGCCTGCGGTAGGAGCCATAAAGCCGGTAATCATTTTCATTGTGGTCGATTTGCCGGCGCCATTGGGGCCTAAAAACCCCAGCACCTGACCCTTTGGCACGTTGAAGCTGACACCATCCACCGCCCTTAGGTGGCCAAATGTCTTTACCAGGCCATCAACTTCAATCATCCAGTCCATAGATGTTACGCCTCTTTCGCCAAAATTTATCTGATGTGATGTTTTTGGGATGGATTTGGCCCGTTAAATAGTCGTTCAGTGCGGAACCTTCAAGGGCATTTGCGCAGGTTCCCATTTGCCGTATAGATTAACCTCTGGGCAATCGTGGGGACAACGGTGACAAATACTCCTGAACCATCCAATGCAGTGGATACAAACCGGCGTGTGATCTCGCCCTGCGCCGGGGTTTGCATTTTGCATACGGCAACGAAACTATGCCTGGGCTGCTATCGCACCATCGAAGAAATCGCCGGCTGGCAAGTGATGAGCGCCCCTGATCAACACCGCATCATAGCCGAAATTGCCCAACGCCGCGCCGCAGATGGTCGATGAGGGCGGGTGTTAATGGCGGGCGCTTAGGACTTTTTCCGCCCGGAAAACTGCATCAGCCAGATGCCGGCCAGGACCAGGCCGCCGCCCAGTAATTGTATGGGCGTCATGATCTCGCCAAACAGCAAATAAGCTGCGCTGATGGAGACCAGGGGCTGGGCATTGGTGAACATGGCTGATTTCATCGCACCGATGTAGGCCAGGGCCAGAAAATACAGGGGCACGGACGTTGCCTGTAATATCACCACGGCCCATAGACCGCCCCAGCCGGCGGTAGTGTGCGGCCAACTAATATTGCCAAAGCCAAGACATAGGCCGATCAAAACCACTGCGGCGACCAGGGCCATGTGGGTGGTCACCACCAGTGGTTCATAGCCTTTCATGCGCCGGACCAGCCAGACCGCATTCCAGGCCGCAGCAGTGCCCGCGCCCAAGGCCAGGGCAACGCCGCGCCAGTCCACGACTTCCAGGGAAACCCCCAGCATCAAGGCCAGGCCAATGAATGCGACAGCCACGGCGATCAGGGTGGGGGCGGTGATCCTTTCCCTGACGACCACGATGTTCAATACCGCAATCATTGGCGGGTAGGTGAAGAACAACAGCACCGCCAACCCGACCGAGATGAACTCCACCGCACCCACATGGCCATAGAACATCATCGCCGTCAGCACCCCCAGCCCGGCGCAATGGAACCAGGCCCGCCAGGGCAGAAACAACGAACGACCACTGGCGAGGCAAAACAACGGCAATCCCAGGGCCATCAAACCGGCCCGGGTGCTGGCGACGGTGATGCCGTTGGCGCCTCCCTCATAGGCGAAGTGCGACAGCGCCACGGCCAAACCAAGTCCCACGGCGGCCAAGACAGCCATTGCGGTGCCCAGGACCTGATGCCGCCCTTCAGGCAAAGGTACCCGCCCCAAGGATCCAGCCTTCCTCATCCTCGATCAGTTTTCGGATATTTGGCGTCAGGCTGTCCGGTCCGGACAGATCCCCGGCTAACAGGCCCATTTTGTCCCGTTCCGCCAAATGCCGGGCGATGGTCTCAACCTGGACCGCATCCTTGATCTGGTCGTCCGGCGCGATGATTTTCAGGATCGAGGGATAGACCTCCGCCAGGATCACTTGCCAGGACGGCTCCATTTGGGGCGGGGGCGGGCCCAGGCCGGTCTCAAAAGGCCAGACAAGGGTCTGTTTCGCCAGATCCGGGTGATCGCGCAGGGCTTTCAAAACAGGAATACCCATCAAAGCTTGCGAGCCGACGGAGCCGGTGGTGAACAGCTTCCAACATGGCTGGCTGCGGGGCAGCCAGGCCTCGCAATGACGTCGCTCTGGTATGGCCTTGCCGTAATCGTGGGTCTTGCGCGCCGACAATGTTTCGCTCTGTCGATGTGTTGGGCAACCCCAAAACGGAAACGGCCCACCGGATATGCGTTCGTTCAATTGCGCTGCGATCTCAAATCTATTGTTGCCGTTGTTTGCACTATCTTCGATCATGCCGTCCAGGCCATCCCAGACAGCACGCCAGGCTAGGCCTGCAAAACCCACCGCATGTGCGAAACCGGCAGGATAGCCATTGGGAAAATCAAAACCTGCCAGAACCCGTTGCCTGTCCTTTACCAGTTTTCTCAAGATTTCAATGATTTCATCACGTGCCTGCCAGCGGGTTGCCGGGTTACGCAGTTCTGTCTCGCCATGACCGGTTTGCAGATAATACCAAATGCTGTCCGCGCCCCGTTTTGGTGTGGCATTGGCACTCCAATCCACAATCAGATAGGCATCAAATATGTTGCGGCTCATTGGTGGTTTGCTCAGTTAATCGGGGTCTCAAACGTGGTGGGGGCTTTGCGCCGGACGCGAAAACCGTCCCGTTCTATTTCCAGGACCGCCATGCCCCGTTGTGCGACGCCATCGAGGCCAAATCGAAAGATGCCGTCGCTGCCCACGAAACCGTCAGGGTTGGTGATGGCGCGGTTGGTAAAATCCGGGCCACCGGCTTCCTGGCCCAGGACGGCGGCCAGGGCCATGGCATCAAAAGCCAGGGACGCCAGGCGCGGTGGGTTGTGGCCGTAAACCGCTTTGTAGCGGTCCCGGAAACTGATGGCGGCCGCCCTGTCTGCGCCGGCGAACCAGCCACCCATCAAGGCCGGTTCCAACCGCAGCTTCGGATCATCCCATCGACCTGTACCCAATAGACGGATTTCAGTCGTGTCGATGTCGTAGTAGGGCAGCAAAGGCGCCAGGGATTTCAACAATTCTCCGCCCTCGGGCAGCAGCACCGCATCAAAATCCAGATCGCCCAACGTGTCATGCTTTTCCAGGGCCTTTAGCATCAGTTTAGCGGATTCGTCTTCCTCATTTTGCAATTCCTTGCGGCGTAGCAGCAGGGCTTGGCGGCGGCTGTGATAATTCGCCAGACGTTTGACGGATTTATCCAAATCCTCACCATTTGGGGAATAAAATTCAGCCCTGGCCAGTTCCGCGCCGTGACGCAGTACCGCCTCCCGCGCTGCGTCCAACACGGCCAAGCCGTAAAGATCGTCAGGCAACAGGGCCGCGACCCGGCGCAAGCCACGGGCGGCAGCAAAGCCGATTACCGCGTCGACTTCCTGCGAGGGCGTGAAACTTAAAATATAGACGCCGTTGCCCGCTACCCGCCGGTCGGATGAAAACGAGATCATGGGCACCCCTCTGGTCTGCGTGATCACGGCGGCTGCCTCGACAGAGGTATTGAACAGCGGCCCCAGTATGATTTCCGCCCCTTCGCCCAACAATTCGACCGTCGCCTGTACGGCCCCCTGGGGTGTTCCGCCCGTATCCCGGGGCATCAGCAACAGGCGCTCTCCACCAATATCAAACAGCGCCAATAGGGCGGCATTCAACATGGCTTGTCCCAATTCCGTGGCTCTTGAGGGGCCGCTAAGGGGCAATAATAGGCCGATGCGGGTGGGCTGGCCTTCTATGCCGGATGGGGGCTGCAACGTTGGTGCGCTTTCCACCAACACTTGCTGAGGCATGGGCACCGTACCGATGACGGGCGTTTGCGCGGGTGCCGGTGCGGGGTCTGCCTTTTTCACCGGCTTTCGAAATGTTTGTTGCTGTTGTACTGGTTTTTTTGCTTCTGCCTTGGGGGGCTGTACTGGCACACTACCGATATTGGGCAGCGGTAATTGCGCGCAGCCCGCCAGCACCGTGGGAACAAGAAGACATGCCGCCAAAAAAAACGCCGGGCACCAGCGACGGTTATCGCGACGGTGATGCTGCCGCGAAGAACGTGCGCGCGCCATCTTCATCAATGTCCCCCTCAAACCAAAACTTAAACCCAAATCACGTCGACCAATCTAATGTGGCGGCGCGAGGTGGTAAAGCCACAGAGACAACTGCAGAGACAACTGCAGAGACAACTACGGTGACCACGACCGCGACGACAAAAGTTACAAAATTCGAACCGGGCCTCTATATCGTCGCAACGCCTATCGGCAATGCCCGCGATATTACCCTGCGGGCATTGGATCTGTTGGCCGCCGCCGACGTCATCGCCTGCGAGGATACACGGGTAACGCGAAAGCTGCTGTTGATCCATGGTATTACCTGCCCCACCGTTGCCTATCATGATCACAATGCCGCCCGCATGCGACCCCGGCTTATGGAACGCCTGATAAATGGCGAAATTGTGGCTTTGGTCAGTGATGCAGGCACCCCCTTGATCTCGGACCCGGGCTATAAGTTGGTCAAAGCCGCGCGGGAGGGGGATGTTGCGGTAACCGCCCTGCCAGGTGCCTCGGCCCCCATGGCGGCCCTGGCAAGTGCCGGGTTGCCCACGGATCGTTTTCTGTTTACCGGTTTCCTGCCCGGAAAAACAGTGGCCCGTCGTCGAACGCTGGCTGAGTTGGCGTCGCTATCGGCTACCTTGGTCTTTTTCGAGGCCGCGCCGCGTTTGGCGGCATCATTGGCCGATATGGCAGCCGAACTGGGCCCGCGGGAAGCTGCGGTGATGCGGGAGCTGACGAAAAAGTTTGAGGAGGCCCGCCACGGCAGCCTTGAGGAATTGGCCGGCCATTATGCCGAGGCCGGCCCACCGAAGGGAGAGATCGTCATTCTGGTGGCCCCGCCGGGCGATGAAACGGTCCCAATGGAAGCGGGCGATATCGACGCTTTGTTGGTGCTGGAATTAGAACGTGGCAGTGTCAAGGATGCGGCCAGGGCGGTGGCGGAACAGACGGGCCTGCCGCGCCGGGATCTGTATAATCGGGCTGTCGCCTTGCGCGCAGATGAGAAGGGCGCATAGACTTGGCCGGCAGGACCGTCAAAGAATCGCCACAATCTGTGCGCAAACAGGCCTATCGGGCCGGGCGTCGGGCGGAAATGATGGCGGTGCTTCTCTTGCGTTTAAAGGGCTATCGTATTATGGCCCGAGATTATCGTGCAGGGGTTGGCGAATTGGATATAGTGGCCCGGCGGGGCCGGTTGTTGGTGGTGATTGAGGTCAAGCGGCGGCGGGATATGACATCGGCGTTGACGGCGATTACAGATCGGCAGCGCCGGCGTATTATCCGGGCGACAGAGGCATTCATGGCGCGGCATAAATGGCTTGGCGACATGGATATTCGGTTTGATGCGATCGTCGTCCTGCCAAACCGTCCGCCAAGGCATATTAAGGACGCGTGGCGACCGTGATGGGGCGACCGTAACGGGGCGATCATGGCGGGGCGATCAGGTTGGGTATTGGTAGAGGTGACATGATGGAAGCAAATGGACGTTGGTCGAGGGGACTTTACCTGTGTCTGGCCCTGACGGCATTGACCGCGCTGGCCGGTGGCCTGGGCGGTTGTGCCTCTGCCCTCATTGGGGTGGGTGCAACGGCTGGCGTCGCGGTAGCACAGGAACGTTCCATTGGGCAGGCGGTTGACGACGCCACGATCCTGGCTGATATCAATCACAAATTGCTGCAACGTTCCGAGACCCTGTTCATCAACGTGGATGTGGAAGTTGTGGAAGGCCGGGTTTTGCTGACCGGTAATGTGAAACTGCCCGCCAATCGCATCGACGTGGCCCGCATGGCCTGGCAGGCCAAAGGCGTGCGCGAAGTTTTGAACGAGTTGGAGATCAGGGATACGGGTTCGCTACGTGATTATGCCACGGACGTTTGGATCACAACTCAGTTGAAGGTCAAGTTTCTCGGTGATACGGAAATTTCCGCCATCAATTACTCCATCGATACATTGAATGGCGTGGTCTATTTGTTCGGTATCGCTCAATCGCAAAAGGAACTGGACCGCGCCACGGGCCATGCGCGCAATGTTAAGGGCGTTGTCAAAGTGGTCAGCCATGTGATCTTGAAAACAGACCCAAAACGTAATTCTTAAAATTTGGACGATCTATAGATTGAAGGAGGCATTATGAGCCTTGCCGTGGCCATACAGATGGACGCGATTGAGCCCATCGACATCAACGCCGACAGCACATTTGCCCTGGCGGAGGAAGCGCAAAGCCGCGGCCACCGCCTTTATCACTACCTGGTCAAGGATTTGAGCCTGAAAAACGGCCGCGTCATGGCCTGGGCCCGCACCCTGGAAGTGCGCCGTGAAATCGGCAATCACGCCAGCATGGGCGAGCTGGAGGAGTTGGACCTATCGACGATGGATGTGATCTTGATGCGCCAGGATCCGCCCTTTGACATGGCCTACATCACCGCGACCCATATATTGGAGCATATCCACCCCAAAACCCTGGTGGTGAATGACCCGGCCGCGGTTCGTAATGCGCCCGAGAAGCTGTTCGTCACCCATTTTCCAGACCTGATGCCCCCGACCCTGATCACCGCAAATGCATCTGAGATCCAGGCCTTTCGGGACGAGCATAAGGACATCATCGTCAAGCCCCTGTTCGGCAACGGCGGGGCCGGGGTTTTCCACATCAAACCCGGCGACGAGAATCTGTCTTCCCTGATCGAAATGTTTACGGAACAATCCCGTGAACCCATCATCGCCCAAGGCTATCTGCCCGCAGTTCGCCAGGGCGACAAACGGGTCATTCTGGTCGATGGTGAAGCGGTCGGTGCCATCAACCGTGTGCCGGCGGAGGGTGAGGCGCGCTCGAATATGCATGTCGGCGGCACGCCCCTGAAAAGCATCCTGACGCCGCGAGACCTGGAAATCTGCGCCGCCATCGGCCCAACCCTGAAAGAAAAGGGCATGATCTTCGTCGGCATCGACGTCATCGGCGACTATATGACGGAGATCAACGTCACCTCGCCCACAGGCATCCAGGAATGTGGCAGATTTGATGGCACAAATTTGTCGGCAAGCATCTGGGATGCCATTGAGGCGAAGCGATAGACGGTAAATGCGCTGCTTTTGAGGGTTTTGTCTTCGGAATACAGCAGGGAAATTGAGATGCCAAAAGCGTTGGTCAGCGGCACCGAAGGATATGCTGAAATCGCAGAGGCAAGCATCAACGTCTATGAGCAGGTGGCTTTCTCAGAGCTTTATAAAGATCTCCAACATCTATTTCCCGCACCCGCAGCCAGGATACTCGATATCGGCTCGGGCACCGGTCGTGATGCCGCGGCCTTGGCAGCAATGGGGCACTATGTTGTCGCTATTGAGCCAATGGATTGTTTTCGCCGCAGTGCCCGTAAATTGCATCCGTCTCCAAGCATCGATTGGGTAGACGACAGCCTGCCAAACCTCGTCAGCCAACGGGATAATGAAAACCGTTTCGATTTGATCTTGCTACAAGCAGTTTGGATGCATCTTGATGAACGACAAAGGGAAAACGCAATGCCGAAGATTGCCGCCCTTATGCGATTGGGCGGTCTTCTGATCCTATCTCTGCGCCACGGCCCCATTCCACAAGGAAAACGTATGTTTAATGTCACCGCCGGGGAGACGATAGCGCTGGCTAGAAAAGCGGGGCTGGACGATATTTTGCGGTTGGAAAACCAGGCAAGCGCCCTCAATCGATCAGATGTCACATGGACGCGTTTGACTTTTCGCAAGTGACGTAATCAAACATATTTAAATGCGGGAGCCCTCAAACCTTAATCCGTTGTGACGTCGCTATGGCATAGAGAGGCGCTCAGCGTCTGCCGTATGCCCCCGATAATTCATCAGCGCCTTGTCCCGGTCTCGGACGGCGTAGCAGTAGGCGCAGCCGTGGGGGCAGGTGTCGTAGGTGCCGATGTCGCGGCTTTCGGCGCAGAGGCAGCCGGGGCGGTTGCCCTTTTGCCGGGCCTTTATGTCATGGCCTGCGATGTCTGACAGCCGTTGGATGTCGATGCAGCGGGCAGGTGCGGCGTTGATGTCGGGCTGGCTGCAGACGGTGAGGCGCATGTGGTGGTCGGCTGCCGTTGCCTGCAAATCCTCCAACAGGGTCTGTTTTGCTTCCCAATCCGGGTCCCACCAGGTGAAACCGTGCTTTTCGGCGGCCTGGTCCAGGTTGCGGCGGGTTTTGCGATAAATCTGTGCGAAGGAGATACAGACTTCATCAACGCTGCCCGTCAGGGCGCCGGCCAGGCGGGCAAAGTTTCGCCGGTGGAAGTCAGCATCGGTCAGATCTGTAAAGACGATGGGGTCATAGCGCCAAACGACGGCCCTGGCCCTGTACGTGCCCGCAAGGTTTTTGATGCTGGCCACGGCCTGCTCCGGTGCAATGACCGATGGCTCCAGGGCGCGTGGGTAGCCTGTGGCGGTATATTGCACCATGAAGGGCACACCCTGGCCGGCGATGGTGGCCAGATTGGCCCTGAACGGTTCCATATTTCGGGTCCAGAAGACGAAGCCGTCCACCTTGTCGCCGACCAAATCCACACGATAGGGTTTACCGCCATAGGGATTGCTCACCATGGTATAGCCCTGGGCCAGGGCCTGGGCAAACCAGCCACCATAAAAGGCCGGGATATCCGTGCGGTATGAGGCGGAGACGATCATGATCGATAATATATATCGTACCGCAAGGGTCTCGATATCCGGTTTTTCATTCATATCGATAAAAATTGAGGGTTTCAGCTCATTTTTACCATGATTTTTGGTCATCTGGCATATGTGCGAGGTTGCGCACAGACTATGCCGGACCTATATACCTCGCAGACGCGAAATAATTCATTATCGCATCTGTTTCATTTACAACCGGGGATCCAGGCGGTGCTTAAAAGGCTGCCAAATGATCTGCCAACGGAGGACTGTTCGATATGGGTAAGGTAATTGGTATTGATCTAGGAACCACCAACTCCTGCGTCGCATTGATGGAGGGTGGTGACAGTAAAGTGGTCGAGAACGCGGAAGGTACGCGGACCACACCATCCATGGTCGCCTTCACAGAGGGTGACGATGGCGAGATGTTGGTAGGCCAGCCGGCCAAGCGCCAGGCGGTGACCAACCCCGACGGCACATTGTTCGCCATCAAACGTTTGATCGGACGCAATTTTGACGGCAAGGCCGTCACGGAAATGCGCAAGACCGTGCCCTTTGAGATTTCCAAAGCAGACAACGGCGATGCCTGGGTCACGGTCAAGGGTGAGAAATATGCCCCCAGCCAGATCAGCGCCTTCGTGCTGCAAAAGATGAAGGAAACAGCCGAGACATATTTGGGTGAGACGGTCGATCAGGCGGTTATCACGGTTCCGGCCTACTTCAACGATTCACAACGTCAGGCCACCAAGGATGCGGGCAAGATTGCCGGCCTGGAAGTCCTGCGTATTATCAACGAACCGACAGCCGCCGCCCTTGCCTATGGTCTGGACAAACAAAGCGATGGCAAAACCATTGCGGTGTACGATCTGGGCGGTGGTACTTTCGATATCTCTGTCCTGGAAATCGGCGACGGCGTATTCGAGGTGAAGGCCACCAACGGCGACACCTTCCTTGGTGGTGAGGATTTTGACCTTGTCGTGGTCAACTATCTGGCTGATGAGTTCAAGAAAGAGAACGGCATTGACCTCCGCGAAGACAAGCTGGCCCTGCAACGCCTGAAAGAGGCGGCGGAAAAGGCCAAGATTGAGCTGTCATCCGCCGTGCAGACAGAGGTCAACCTGCCCTTTATCACCGCTGATCAAAGCGGCCCGAAACATTTGACCATGAAGGTCACCCGCGCCAAATTGGAAGCTTTGGTCGATGATCTGATCCAGCGGACCATTCCGCCCCTGAAGGCAGCCTTGAAAGATGCCTCCATGAGCGCGGGTGAGATTGACGAAGTGGTTCTGGTCGGCGGCATGACCCGCATGCCCAAGGTCATCGAGTCCGTCAAAACCTTCTTTGGCCGGGAGCCCCACAAGGGCGTGAACCCCGACGAAGTGGTCGCACTGGGTGCCGCCATTCAGGCCGGTGTCCTGCAGGGCGATGTGAAAGACGTATTGTTGCTGGATGTGACGCCGTTGTCCCTGGGTATTGAGACCCTGGGCGGTGTCTTCTCCAAGTTGATAGAGCGTAACACGACGATCCCGACCAAGAAGGGTCAGACCTTCTCCACCGCTGAAGACGGCCAGTCTGCGGTAACCATTCGGGTTTTCCAGGGCGAACGTGAAATGGCGGCTGATAACAAGCTGTTGGGTCAGTTCGATCTGGTTGGTCTGCCCGCCGCCCCCCGCGGTGTGCCGCAGATTGAAGTTGCTTTTGATATCGATGCCAACGGCATCGTCAATGTCTCCGCCAAGGACAAGGCGACGGGCAAAGAGCAACAGATCCGCATCCAGGCATCGGGTGGTTTGTCCGATGACGAGATCGAAACAATGGTCAACGATGCCGAGGCCCATGCCGAGGAAGATTCCAAACGCCGTGAAGAGGCGGAGGCCAAGAACCAGGCTGATGCCATGATCCATGCGACGGAGAAAAGCCTGGCCGACCTGGGCGATCAGGTGCCTGAAGAAGAAAAGACCGCGATCGAGACTGCCGTGGCAGAGCTGCGTACAGCCCTTGAAGGCGATGACGTCGAAGACATCAAGGCGAAAAGCGAGACTTTGATGCAGGCGTCCATGAAGCTGGGTGAAATGGCTTATCAGGCCCAGCAAGATGCGGAAGGCGATGACCCGGACGCCGCTCCTGCCGACGGCGATCCCAGTGCGGAAGGTGATGATGTTGTCGATGCGGACTTTGAAGAAGTCGATGACGATGATAAGAAGAGCACATCTGCCTGATCAGGAAAGCTTGATGTCCAGATGATATCATTGCGGTTTGAAAACAAACGAGCGCGGTCCCAGAAATGGGGCCGCGTTTCGCTGTATCCGGGCGTATGGTCCAGCCGCGTGTATAAATGTAGCGGGTTTGGGGATTTGCAGAATGGCTGAGCAGGATTTTTACGAGCTGCTGGGAGTGGACCGCCAGGTCAGCGAAGGTGACTTGAAAAAGGCCTATCGTAAAATGGCCATGCAATATCACCCCGACCGGAACCAGGATAATCCCGAGGCCGAGGCGAAGTTTAAGGAAATCTCCGTCGCCTATGATGTTCTTTCCGATGCGGAAAAGCGCGATGCCTATGACCGCTATGGCCATGCTGCCTTTCAAAACAGCGGCGGCGCGGGGGGCTTTGAAGGTGGCTTCGGCTCCTCCTTCGCGGATGTTTTCGATGATCTGTTTGGCGAATTCATGGGCGGTGGCCGGCAACAACGCGGCGGCAACAATCGCGGCTCTGACCTGCGCTACAACATGGATATCACGTTGGAGGAGGCCTTCAACGGTAAGGCGGCGAAGATCACCATTCCCACCACCTCCATGTGTGATGGCTGTGAAGGCACGGGGGCAGAGGCCGGCTCCCAACCCAGCACCTGTGCCACCTGTCAGGGGCACGGCAAGGTTCGGGCCCAGTCAGGCTTTTTCACCATTGAGCGCACCTGCCCCAATTGCGGCGGCGTGGGGCGGGTGATCTCCAACCCCTGCAAATCCTGCTCTGGTGCGGGTCGGGTGGAAAAAGACAAAACCCTGTCCGTTAATATTCCCAAAGGTGTTGAGGACGGCACCCGCATTCGCTTGAGCGGTGAGGGTGAAGCCGGTTTGCGCGGCGGCCCGGCGGGTGATCTGTACATCTTCCTGGCCCTGCAACCCCACGAATTCTTCCAGCGCGAAGCTGCCAATATCTATTGCCGGGTACCCATTACCATGACCACGGCAGCCCTGGGCGGCGATATCGATGTTCCGACCCTGGATGGCGGCCGCGTCGCCGTATCCCTACCCGAAGGCACCCAGACCGGACGGCAATTCCGCCTGCGCGGCAAGGGGATGCCGCATATGCGTGGTCGCGGTCAGGGCGATATGTATGTCCAGACCATGGTTGAAACCCCGGTCAACCTGTCGAAAGAACAGCGCGCCCTGTTGGAACAGTTCGAAGAGTCTCTGGGCGACGGCGGCACCAGCCCGGAAAGCGAAGGCTTCTTCAAAAAAGCCAAGGAATTGTGGAACGATATTACTGAGTAACGCGGTCGGTTGAACGGTTTTTTGCTGGCGGACTCCAGGCCAAATAGAGCTGGATATATTGGCCCCATAATTATTCTTTTATTGGCTCTTTTATAGGGGCCAAAATGGCGCCAGATAAGGTATCCGTACCTTGATCCAGGATTTGCCATGAATGCGCGCCGGAAAAAGCCACAACAATTAAAATGGGCAATCGTTCTTTTTGGTTTTATGGCGTTGTCCATGGCCTTCTCAACCCGCGCCGCGTTGAGCTTGATGATGCCGGTATGGCAGAGCGAACTGGGTTGGTCCGCTTCATTTGTATCATCGGTGGGTGCTGCGGCTCTCATTGTCATGGCGATCATCGCGCCGGTTGCGGGACGGCTGTTGGATCGCAAAGGGCCTCGATTTACCTTAAGCTTGGGCCTCGGTGCCGTGACCACCAGTTGCTTTCTGATTGCCTCCACATCCTCCAAATTAGTCTTTGCCATTGCCTTTGGGGGCATCGGAGCCATTGGGTTTGGCATCGTTGCGGTGCATGTTGTCTCAAGCGCAGTAATTTATAGCTTCGATAAGCACCAGGGCCTGGCCACGGGCATTGCCTCATCCGGTTCAACGGGGGGGCAGTTTATTGTTGTGCCATTGCTCGCCGGGCTGCTGACTTTCGCCTCGTGGCGGTGGAGTTTTACAGGCCTGGGTATTGTCTGCCTGGCGCTTCTGCCCTGTATCCTTTACTTCATGCCAAGGGGGATCATCAGGAACGGAGACGCGGCTGCGGCGACTACGGAAGCGGTTTCAGTCGGCCAAGAAATCCGTTTCATGCTGGGTAAGCCGGCATTTCATATCCTGTTTTGGAGCTTTCTGATCTGTGGCTTTACGACAGCGGGGGTCATCGAAACGCACTTTCTGCCCTTTGCGGCCTATTGCGGATTTTCGCCCATTCCTTCCGCCACTGCCTATGGTGTACTCTCCGCCGTCAACCTTTGCGGGATGATCCTGGCCGGTTGGTTGACGGACCGCATCAACCGACCCTTGCTGCTTGCCGCAATCTACCTGCTCCGCGCGTTGAGCTTCGTGCTGCTTGCCAATGTGCCAGGCGCGGGCATTGAAACCCTATTTCTTTTCGTGGTGTTCTTCGGATTGGTCGATTATGCCACGGTCCCCGTCACGGCCTCGTTGATGGCGAGTGAGGTGGGCATCAATGTCCTTGGCCTGGGCATGGGCCTGGTGGCCGCCGGTCACGCCCTTGGTGGTGCCATGGGCGCGGCCTTCGGCGGCTATGTTTTCAGCAGTTCCGGCAACTACGGACTGGTCTGGACGTCATCCCTGTGGTTGGCGGTCGGCGCAGGCCTCATGGTTCTCGCCTTAATTAAGTCCCCAACCAAAGGCGCCGATGCCCGGCCATCGTGACGCCAAACCATTTTAGTGTCAGCCCGGATCGCAAATTGCGTCCCTAAAGCACCAGTCCTGTATTCCGACAAGGCCGTCAAACCGGCGGGCACCGGGCCTCTCGCAAGTCTCTGGGGTGCCCGCCGTTTTCGTTTGTTAGTTTGGCGTGGTCTCGCCCTGCATGGCGGAACGGCCGCCGCCGCCGGCCATCATGCCGCCGTCAATCACCAGTTCCGATCCGTTGACATAGGATGACAGGTCGGATGCCAGGTACAGCACCCCGTCGGCGATTTCCTGCGGCCGTCCGGCCCGATGGGCCACGGTCCCGTTGGCCAATGCCTCCGGATCAATAGCATTGGCACCGCCGCTTAAGGTACCGGGGCGCAGCTTGGTCCAGATCGGGGTGTCGATGATGCCTGGATGGACAGAATTGATCCGCACCTTTAATCCCGCAGCCGCACATTCCAAAGCGGCGGATTTGGAAAACAGGCGCACCCCGCCTTTCGATGCGCTGTAACCTGCCAAACCCGGTGATCCGCGCAGGCCCGCCACGGACGACATAATGATGATGGAGCCGCCACCCGATTGATCGATCAAAGGAATGCCATGTTTGGTGCCCAGGAAGACGCCGTCCAGATTGATGGCGTTCTGATGACGCCAATCTTCCAGGCTCATCTCCAATAGGGGGCCACCAATGCCGATCCCGGCGTTGTTGACCAGAATATGCAGCCCGCCGCAGCGGGATTTCACCTCAGCCAATACGGTTTGCCATTGTTCTTCATCTCTGACGTCATGGGGCAGGGAAATGGCTGTGCCGCCCTGTTCTTTAATTCCGGCTACGGTTGCCGCCATGCCGTCTGCGTCAATATCCGTGATCACCAACGAGGCACCTTCCCTGGCCAGGGTTTCGGCGCAAGCCCGCCCAATGCCTGATCCACCGCCCGTAACCATTGCAACCTTGCCCGATACCAGTCCCATGTCCGTCCTCCAAAATTTTGATTATTATCTGATTGTGGGCTGATTATGGCTGTCGGGGAGGTCATGGACAACCCAGTGTTGGATCGGTATTCTGCGCTTTGCAATTGTCATAAGGCGAATATGCAAGGTCTGATGTAGAGGAGTAGAAATATGCGTGTCAAAGTGAATGCGGATAAGTGCGAAGGCCACAATCGCTGCTGCGCTCTGGCGCCGGAGATTTTTGATGTGGATGACTATGGTGCCGCCACCGCATTGAATGACGGCAATGTACCCCCCGAGTTGGAGGCAAAGGCAAAGCTGGCAGTGGAAAATTGCCCGGAATATGCCATCGAGTACATCAAAGACTAGAAACAAAGAGAACAATTTTACGTCGGTAGACAGCGGAGAAATGAGCCAATGACCGAAACGCCACCAGTGGATAATTGGGCAACGGACTATGATTTGTTCGACGATGCCTACGTCAAGGACCCAGCCCCGGTTTGGAAAGAATTGCGGGAAAAATGCCCCATTGCCCATACGGAACGCTGGGGCGGCTCGTGGTTGCCGACCAAGTATGAGGACATGCAAGCCTTTGTCCGCATGGTGCCGGAATTGTCTTCCCGCAATCCATTGGTGGTGAGCCAGCCCAGGGACGAACAGGAATTCGATCCCGTGTTGGCGGAATACGGTAATTCGGCACCGCCCATCACCTCGGACCCACCGGACCATATCCCGATGCGGCGGATGATCCTGCCCCTCTTTACACCCAAGGCGGTGGAGAAGCATCGCGTCTTTGTCGAGGCTTTGTGCCACGAGTTGATCGACGGCTTTATCGAAAAGGGCACGTGTGATGCGGCCCTGGACTATGCGGTTTATATCCCCGCCAAAACCATTGCCCATATCATCGGGGTGGATGCGGATCGGATTGATGAATTCATCGGCTGGGTTCGCGGTGTGCTGGAACAAAATGTCGGCAATGTAGATGAGCGGAACAGATATAATCGTATCATCCGGCAATTCTTTGGCGAATTGGTGACCGAGCGTAAGGCCAACCCCAAGGACGATTTGATCTCCAACTTATTGGCCCAGGAAATCAATGGCTCACCTGTGGCGAAAAAGGCCGTGGTTGGCATGTGCAATCTGATGCTGGTCGCGGGTATTGATACGACGTGGAGCTCCATCGGCTCGGCCCTGTTGCATTTCTCCACCCATCCCGAACATCGCCGCCGTATGGCGACAGAGCCTGATTTGCTGCCGTCCGCTATGGAAGAGATGCTGCGGGTTTATTCCCCCGTGACCATGGCCCGTGAAGTGACGGAGGAAATTCAAACCGGTGATGTTACCTTCAAACCCGGCGACAAAGTGTTGTTGAACTTCCCCGCCGCGAACCGGGATCCGGAAGTTTTCGAAAATCCCGACACGGTTGACCTGGATCGGGAAAAGAACCGCCACATCGCCTTCGGCATCGGTTCTCACCGTTGCGCCGGGTCTAACCTGGCACGGTTGGAAATGGAAACCGCCCTGCGGGTCTGGTTCGAACGCATTCCGGAATTCGAATGCGCCAATCCGGCGGCAGTGGAATGGGCCGGTGGTCAGGTCCGTGGCCCACGGCATCTGCCGTTCACATTCCCGGCGAAAAAGGTTAGGGGCTAACCTTTTAACCCCCCAACACCGCCTGGGTCTGGGTTACCCGCGCCACGCGTTTGCCATTGTCGTCGGTCAGTTCCGTATCGATGACAATGGTGCTGCGCCCGGTGTGCAGGGGTGTCGCTGTTGCGTGGATATAGCCATCGCGGACGGCGCGAAAAAAGTTCGTTTTGCTTTCGATGGTGGAGGTCGCCGTGGCCCCTTCGGGCAGGTTCAGAAAGGCCAGGAAGCCGCCCAGACTGTCCGCCAGGGCCATAATGGCCCCGCCGTGCAGGATGCCGGCAGCGGTGCAGCGTTCCGGTGCCCAGGCCATGCGCGCCTTGACAGCGGTTGGCGCGGCAGAAATGAACTCTATCCCCAAAGCGCCCACCAGGGGCATGCGGGATTGTAGATTTGCCGTCAGTTCCTGATCAATAACGACATCGTTCATTCTAAAATGCCTCATCGCCCGGCATCATCAAGACATCGGCACCCGCCTCGGCCCGGCGTTTCAATGATGCGGTGTCAGGCATGACCCGGCCCATATAGAACCGCGCGGTATTCAGCTTCATCTCGTAGAACGCTGCTTCCTCGCTGCCTGCGGCCAGTTGATCAAGGGCGACGCGGGCCATGCGGGCCCACATATAACCCACTGCCACCGTACCCATCATGCGCAGGAAATCGACTGAAGCCGCACCCGCTTCCTCGTGGTTCTGAACAGCATTCTGCGCCAGCCACATGGTCGTGCCCATAAGATCGTTCAGGCCCGCCTCCAACGGCTTGGTATAAGCTGCCATGGCCTCATCGCCTTTTTGTTCGGCGATGAATTCAGAGATCAGGGCGAACAAGGCGCGCGCAGGTCTGCCATTGTCCACGCCCATGCGCCGGCCCACCAGGTCCAGGGCCTGAACGCCATTGGCACCTTCGTACAATTGCGAGATGCGGGTATCACGCACGAACTGCTCCATGCCATGTTCATGGACATAGCCGTGGCCGCCAAAGCACTGCATGGCCATGTTGGCGCATTCAAAGCCGACGTCGGTGAAATGGGCCTTGACCACGGGGGTCAGCAGATTGAACAGATCGCCGACCTGTTGTTTACGTTCGTCATCACCGTCAAAGCGGCCAATGGTGGCTTCGTGGGTCAACCACATCAACAGGGCCCGCGCCCCTTCGGTGAAGGCACGTATATGCAACAACATGCGGCGTACGTCCGGGTGCACCACAATGGGGTCTGCCGGTTGATCGGGATATTTCGCGCCTGTCAGGGCGCGGCCCGCCGTACGTTCACGGGTATAGACGGCAGCGTTTTGATAGGCGACCTCCGCCAGGGCGACGCCCTGATAGGCGACCCCAATGCGCGCGCCGTTCATCATTTGGAACATCCCCGCCATGCCGGCGCCGGAACTACGCTTTTTCTTCTTCCCGTCGCCATCGTCCTTTGCACCCTCAACCTTAGGCTCCGGCTTTGGGCCAAGGCGATAACCAATGGCAGCGTCATAATGCAGGACGGCGGTCGCCGAACCTTTGATGCCCATTTTGTGCTCAATGCCGCCACAAACCACGTTGTTGGCCTGGCCCAAGCTGCCGTCGTCGTTGACCGTGACCTTGGGCACAAGAAACAGGGATACGGCAGACAGACCTTCGCCCTCGCCCTCCACTTTGGCCAGGACCAGATGGACGATATTCTCCGTCATGTCGTGATCGCCGCCGGAGATGAAAATTTTCGTGCCCGAGATGGCGTAGGTGCCGTCGTCCTGCTCCACCGCCTTCGTGCGCATGAGTTTCAGGTCGGTGCCGGCATGTGGTTCCGTCAGGTTCATGGTACCGGCCCATTGCCCGGATATCATCTTTGGGACGTATAGCTGTTTCAGATGATCTGGCGCGACGGACATTAAGACGCTGGCCGCACCCCCCGTCAGACCGACATAGATGGAAAGTGCCAGGTTTGAGGACATGGCCATTTCCCCAACCGCCATGCCCAGCACGCCGGGCAGACCCTGACCGCCCCAATCGGTGGAGGTGGAGATGGCATTCCAGCCGCCTTCATTCCAGGCGTCGAAGGCCTCCTTAAAGCCACTGGGGGTGCGCACTTTGCCGTTCTCAAACCGGCAGCCTTCCTCGTCGCCAACCTGGTTCAGAGGGGCCCAGATTTCTTCCGCCATTTTGGCGCTGCCATCCAGGATGGCGTCGGTCAAATCATCACTGACATCCCCATAGCCGGGCAACTCAGTACAGTCATTGATTGCCAGTAACTCGTTCAAAACAAATCGTAATTCCCGTACCGGTGCGTTGTAACTTGGCATTTGATCAGCTCCAAATCGACCTTAGTGGTGTTCGCGTGTTACGGCCCAGTCCGCGACCGCATCCGCCAATATCTCAAAATCCGACATCTGGCAATCAACCTGTGCCGCCAACCGGGCCCATAGGCGACCGGATCGGGCGATGATCGGAACTTCAATGTCATGTTTGTACAACAAATGCTCCCGCAACGCTTGTGCTTCCTCTGCATCGGCGGCGTGTAGCCTTGGCTTCAACGCGCGCAGCATATGTTGCGCGGGGTGGCCAGGTGCCCGAATTGAGTATCAGCCAACACGTCGGTCCCGGCCTGCCCAATAAATCTCCCGCAAAGCCTTTTTGTCCGGTTTTCCCAGGGGGGTCAGGGGGATTTCATCGACAATATCCACCGATTTTGGTGCCTGCACAGCGCCCTTGCTATCCTTGACCCGTTGGATCAGGGCCTCTGTATCGATCTGGGCCCCGGCCCGGACGACAACCACGGCCTTGACCGCCTCGCCCCATTTATCATCCGGCACGCCGATCACGGCGGCCATGGCGATGTCTCTGTCGGTGGTGATGACGTCCTCCACCTCCCGGGGGAAGACGTTGAAGCCGCCGGTGATGATCATGTCTTTCTTGCGGTCGACGATGTAGAGATAGCCGCGATCATCGGCCCAGGCCATATCGCCGGTGTGCAGCCAGCCATGGGCGAACACTTCCTCTGTCTGTTCCGGGCGCTGCCAATAGGCATCCATGATTTGGGGACCCTGGGCGCAAATCTCACCGACCTCACCGCCAGGCACCTCCTGGCCCTCTTCGTCCAGCAGGGCGATACGGACGGAACTGACCGGATGGCCGCAGGCGGCAAACAGGCCGGGATCATCCTTGTTGTGATCGCCTTTGCGCAACACGGTCAGGGGATAGCCCTCGGTCTGGCCATACAATTGGCAGAACACCGGGCCAATCCGCTCCAACCCCTCCAACAGACGGGTGGGGGACATGGGCGCGGCACCGTATATCAGCAATTCCAGGCTGGACAGGTCCGTTTGGTCCAGTTTCGGGTGGTCCAGCAGGATGTTGACCATGGTCGGCACTAGCAGGGTGGTGGTGATCCGCTCTGCCGCAATTGTGTCCAACACCGCCTCGGGGTTAAAGCCATGGTGCATATGGACACGACCGCCGCGCAGCAATGTGGTCGGAATTTTGGTTCCCCCTACATGGGAAATCGGTGCGACGGAAAGATAGACGATGTCTTCCGGCCATTCGAAGTCCGCCGAGACCGCATTTGTCATGGCGACAAATGAATGATGCCGACGCATCGCACCCTTGGATTTGCCCGTGGTGCCGCCCGTGTAGCTGAGCCAGCCCTCATCGTTGGGTTCGGCCAACACAATTGGCGAGACCGCCCCGGCACCTGCCGCCCCGGCGGCGATATCGAGGCCGTAATCCGAAGGGCCAAGTGTGAAGACCTGCTGCAAACGATCGGTGGCGGCCGCCAGCTCGCTGCCCCGTTCCAGGTAGTTGTCCCCATCCACCAGCAGATAGTCGATTTCACCGTCTTCCAGAATAAACTGGTGATCGTCCAATGCCCCCAGGGGGTGCAGCGCGGTCATGCACAGTCCCAATGCCTGTGCCGCAATACCGACCAGCCAGCCATCGGCCCGGTTGGCGCTTAGAATGGCGAGGCGCTGACCGCGTTTGGCACCAGCCCCTTGCATCACGGCCTGATAACGGCCCACCAGATCAAGGCATTGGGCATAGGTAAAGGTGCCGCCATAACCGCTAAAGGCAACACGGTCGCCCCAACGAGCCATGGCGCGCATCATCGATGAGCCGGAGGTTAAGCCCTGATGCAGATTGGACATCTCGTATTCCTCTCCTTAGGTAACGCTAAGACTGGCCTGGCCCAGCCCCTCTATTTCAGTCACCATATGATCGCCTGGTTGCAGCCATTTGGTGGCAACGATAGATCCAGTCAGGACCACATCGCCCGCCCGCAACATGGTGCCGCGCTGGTTCAGATTGTTGGCCAGCCAGGCGAGCGGTATCAGGGGATGGCCCAGGGCATCGCCGCCGACACCCTCACCCACAACCTCGTCGTTTATCAGCATACGGCCCGGTAATGCGGACAGATCCAGACCCTGCCAGTTGGTCACGTCCGGGCCCAGGATACAGCCCGCATTGAACGAATTATCGGCGATCAATTGCGGC